>OBLK01000007.1_pt1 | contig 186126 bp, 175 predicted proteins | sample 1518871 | NCBI WGS metagenome assembly OBLK01 (sample SAMEA2464837, study PRJEB22497) | soil metagenome | biome: Grassland; feature: Farmland; material: Clay | place: Australia | collected 2013-02-01 | depth 0.8 m
TATAAGAGACCACCGGAAGCGCAGAAGGTTTTACGTTTTCACACAGCCTCGGCCAACTACGGTCATCGAGAAAAAATCCTCATTCCAGTCGTTGGCGGGGCATCCCAGCCACGGCGGCCGATACATCCTACGGTCTCCAGATAAACTTTGAAATGAGAACAGCCCAAAAAATTCCGCTAATAAAAGCGACTATTGTGAATAGATATAAAGGCCACCCCTCTTTATAACCGCCAATAGCACTTTGATAGAGGAGAAATAACGAAACCCCCGTGGCTATCAATAGAACTATCCCAGTGCCCCACATTATCAGGCCAGGGCGACGGCTGGCGTCTGCAGCAGCGTATACATCATCTGCTTTAATCATTTGCCTCCGCTTAGCAAAATTCGGGATATTTACAACAAGCACACTCATCGCCACCAGCGCCAGACCGACATCGTGAATCCCAAAACCATCATTCACGAAATACAAAATGTATATCGCGCCCAGTAGCATTAGGCCCGCAATTGTCAGCAGGATATATTTTTGCCATTGCTGACTTTTAGAGAGTGTTGTCATTGGCGTGCCCCCTTGACTTTGTTAGCGATGCTTTAATCATGCTCTATTGAAAGACTTTACTGCAAGATATGAGATGTTGCCAGGCGTGGTATGTATGAATGACCGTTTTTCTCCGCTCGCTACGTCCGGAATGGGTCGAAATTCCCCGTTCATCAATAGACAAAACAGACAGTCGAATTCTCATGGCCGGCGTGTTGCCCGTGGTTGGTCACAAGCCAATTTGGAGACGCAATGCGGGATTGCGACGCGCTGGACCGGCCTTCCCTGGTTTGTTGTAGCATGAGCTTCTTTGCGGTGGCAGACCCTGCGTGGGCACGATACCCTGGCTTCTGATCGACTTCGACAGCACCTTCGTCACGGTCGAATCCCTGGAACTGCTGGCCGAAATTTCGCTGCGTACCGGATTTGCTGCGGAAGAGCGTGCGACGAGAATCAAGCAGATTCGTGACCTGACACACCGCGCCATGGCGGGCCACCTTTCCTTTCCGGAGGCGCTGGAACGGCGTTTCGCACTCCTCGAGCCTCGGTTCGAACAATTGCCGGAGCTGGTGAGTGAGCTCAGGCGCCGTGTATCGCCGTCCGTCCAACGCCATGGAGATTTTATCCGCGAACATGCCGGACGCATCTACATCATCAGCGCAGGTTTTCACGAATACATCGAACCTGTCGTGGAAGACTACGGCATCACCCCGGAGCACGTGCTCGCCAACCGGCTTGTAACACGGCCGGACGACTCCCTCGGCTTTGACCCGTCATGTCCCCTGGCCCGGGACGGCGGGAAAGTCACTGCCGTGCGCAGCCTGGGCCTGGACAGCACGGTCATCGCGGTAGGGGACGGCATCAGCGACCTCGAGCTACAACTCGACGGCGCGTGTGACGTGTTTTTTGCTTACACTGAAACCGTCGACCGCCCCGAAGTCTCGTCCCGGGCCACCTACAGGGCCACGGGTTTTGATGCCGTCGTCGAGTTTATAGAGGGTAAGGAGTTCGAGTCGTGAAAAAAGCCCTGTTGCTGGAAGGCATCCACACGGTAGCGCGCGATGAACTGGAAGCCGCCGGATTCGAGGTGGAATTGCTGTCCTACAGCCCGACACCGGACGAGTTGATCAAGCGCATACCGGGGGTCGAAATCCTCGGGATTCGTTCCAAGACCCACATCACCCCCGAACTGCTCGAGCATGCCCGGGATCTCGGCACCATAGGCGCCTTTTGCATCGGCACCAACCAGATAGACCTGCCGGCCTGTACCCGGCACGGCGTGGGTGTGTTCAACGCGCCCTTCAGCAATACCCGCTCGGTCGCCGAACTGGCTTTGGCGGAAATCATCCTGCTCCTGCGCAACCTGCCGGACAAAATGCGGGCCATGCATGAAGGCCGTTGGCTCAAGTCCGCCGCGCAAAGCCACGAGGTCCGAGGCAAATCCCTGGGCATCATCGGCTACGGAAAAATCGGCATGCAGCTTTCGGTCCTGGCCGAGGCGCTGGGCATGCAGGTCTTCTATTACGACCGCGCCCACAGGCTCGCTCTCGGAAATGCCATTTCCATGAATTCGCTGAAGGCCCTGCTTGAGCGTTGCGATGTGATCAGCCTGCACGTCGACGGCCGCCCCGATAACCGCAACCTGATCGATGAAGCCGCACTCTCACATATGAAGAAGGGCAGCATCCTGCTGAACCTGAGCCGCGGCCATGTCGTGGATATCGACGCCCTGGCGCGGGCCCTCGACGAAGGACGGCTGCGTGGGGCTGCCATCGACGTCTATCCGGAAGAACCGGGGGCAAAGGATGCGCTGTTCCCGAGCGTGCTGGCGGAGAAAAAGAACCTGGTCCTGACGCCCCATATCGGCGGCAGTACCGAGGAGGCCCAACTCGATATCGCGGAGTACGTGAGCGGCCGCCTGGCCGCCTATGCGGATCAGGGCATATCAACCGGAAGCGTCAATCTGCCGGAACTCGCCCCGGGGCATGGCACGGGGAAGAACCGCCTGGCGCATCTGCACGAGAACGTACCCGGCATGCTGGCCGCCATCAACAGCGTCCTCGCCGAATGCAACCTCAACGTCACCGCCCAGCACCTTGCCACGCTGGAATCAGTGGGTTACGTACTAACCGATGTCGATGGGCGCCTGGACGAAGCAACGCTCGACAAGCTTGCCCACTTGCCGCATACCCTGAAAAGCCATCAACTGGCCCTGTAACCGACGATCGGCGGGCAGAGTCCGCAGTTATCGCCAGCATCCGGGATGATGACGCGGACGAGGGACGTCTTCGCCGCCGCCCTGGAGCGAAAGCCATAGCCGTAGCTACGGCTTGAGTGAAGAGCAAGGCGAGGCGTTCATCGGTCCCTCAGCACCCGGATAGGCCGCGCCGGGCACGGCTCGCTTATCCCAACGTCCAATATGCGGCTTGCCGACTATGTCAGCGTCAGAAGCACTTCGGAGGCAGGCTAGCGACCGGCTGGCGATAACTGCGGGCTCAGAACCAACCCAGGATGGTGTCGCGCAGCTTGGCCCAGAAACCGCCTTCGGCGACCTTGTCCTGGGCAACCAATGGGGTTTCCGCGATCAGCTTGCCCTCCGGGTTGGTCACGGTAACGTTGCCCATAACCTGTCCCACTTTGATCGGGGCCGGTGCCTTGCTCTTGATCTGGGTGTTGATCTTCAATTCGCTGAAGTGTCCGCGGGCAGCCGTGACGTAGAAGGCTTTCGCCGGACCTACCGGAACATACTTCTCCGCACCTTTCCAGACGCGCACCTGCCCCAGGGCCTTGCCTGCCGGATACAGCTGGTGGGTCGCATAGAAACGAAACCCGTAATCGAGCAGCGATTCCGAGACCTGCGCCAGATGGCGATAGTTGGCCATGTCATCGGTCTTGGAGACCTGCGGCACCCCCATGACCACCGCGATCATGCGCTGGCCGCCCTGCTTCGCCGAAGAAGCCAGGCAGTAGCCGGCTTGTTCCGTATAGCCTGTCTTGAGTCCGTCGGAACTGGGGTTGAGCCACAACAGCTTATTCCAGTTGTACTGGTGGATCTTGTTCCAAGTGAACTCCTTTTCGGAGAAGTAGTGGTAGTACTGCGGGAACTCGCGAATGATCGCGCGCGATAGTTTCGCCAGGTCACGGGCCGAAGTCCGGTCACGGTCGTCGAGGCCGGTCGGATCGTAGTACTGGGTATCGGTCAGGCCGAGGGCCTTGGCGTCGGCATTCATCATGTTGACGAAGCCGTCCTCGGTCCCCGCCACGCCTTCCGCAAGCGTCATGGCGGCATCGTTGCCGGAGGGAACCAACATGCCCTGCAGCAGGTCGTTGACGCTGACCCGGCTGCCCGGCTTCAGGAACATACGCGATCCGATCTGCTTCCAGGCCTTCTTGCTCACGCCCAGCTTGGTATCCAGGCTGAGCTGGCCCGAGGCAAGGTCCTGGAAGACCACGTAGGCCGTCATCAGCTTGGTCGTGCTGGCCGGCGCGCGGGGGGCCGTATCGTTCTTGGCCGCCAGAATGCGGCCGGTCTGAAAGTCCATCAGGACATAGGAGGCCGCGTCCACGGGCGGTGCGGCGGGCACCGGGACGGCGGCCAAGGCGCTCGAACTGGCGAGCAGGGCAGCAAAAAACAGTGAAAAACGCGGCATTTACCGATTCCAGTCCTCCAGATAAGGGTATTGTACCGATCGCGGAGAAGCATGCGCTATGCTGGAGTTTTTGCCGGATTCGAGCGCATGCCCTGGCGTAACACCGCCGATCGATGGGGCCGCATGGCCCAATGGCTTCACTGGAGCGTGGCGGGCCTTATTTTCGCGCTGATGGCCCTGGGCTGGATCGCGAAATTCACGCCCCTGTCACCCGGCAAGCTGACCCTGTTCTACTGGCACAAGTCGCTGGGGATGCTCGTGCTGGCCTTGGTGCTGGTCCGGCTGGGGTGGCGGGCCCGCAACCCGGCTCCACCCCTGCCTGGCAATCTGCCGAAATGGGAGCCGGTCATGGCCCATGCCACCCATGCCCTGCTCTATGTGCTCATGATATTGATGCCGGTGACCGGCTGGCTGATCAACTCGGCTTCCGGTATCCCGTTCAAGATCTTCTGGGTTCTGCCGCTTCCCGCCATTACTTCGGTTTCGACGCACCTCGAGCATATTTTCGAAGTATTCCACCTGGTACTGTTCTGGGTGCTCGCGATCGTGCTGCTCGGACATATCGGCGCAGCCCTGCGGCATCATTTCCTGTTGCACAATTCCATTTTGCGGCGCATGCTGCCTTTCGTATCGAACGGGAAAACGGATTCATGACTCATACGCCCTTACTCCCTGCACTGCTTTTCCTGCTTGCATCTCCCGCACTCGCGAGCGGAAGCAACTGGCATTCGGTTGACGGCTCCAGTTCGATCCAGTGGATCGCCAATTGGCAGGGCAACCCGGTGAAAGGCGGGTTCGACAAATTTGCGGTCGAGGCGCGCGGTCTGGATTCGGCAAACCCGGCGGGCGCCGGACTGTCCATGACACTCGATACAAACAGCATCAGCGCGGCAAGCCCTGACATTACCCAGGCCCTGCACGGCGCCGAGTGGTTTGATATCAACCAGCACCCGCAAGCGGGTTACACCGGTCGGATCGATCACGAAAACGGTGACTTCGAAGCGAAGGGCGAACTGCAGCTGAAAGGCCACACCAGGAAGTTGGACTTCCCCCTCACGATCACGCGGCAAGGAAACAACCTGGTTCTCAAGGGGCAGTTCACACTGCAGCGAAGCGACTTCGCTATCGGGTCCGGGCAGTGGAGCAGTGGGAAAACGATTGCGCTCAAGGTCGAGGTGAAGTTTTCGATCACCCTGACAGAAGACCATGCCGGCCAGGCATAGGCCGGCCTTCGGCGACACCCTTCTCCGTGGCGGCCTGACTGCGGGGCTGTGCCTGCTGGGCGCCTGCGCCTCGCATCCCCCCTCGCAGCCGCAAAAAGCCGCCGCCGCACCCCCGCCATTAACCGTCCCCTACGCCGCGCAGGCCCGGGCCGGCAAATCCGTCTATCGGCTGGATAATGCCGAATCCAGCGTATGGATACTGGTCGACAAGGAAGGGCCACTTGCGTCGTTCGGCCACCGCCACGTTATAGAGGTCGGCCACCTCGAAGGATTTGCATCCGTAAGCCCAGGAGCCGCAACACGGGCGGATGTGCGGTTTCCCGTCACGTCCCTTGAAGTCGACCGCCCCGCGGCCCTGAAGCATTTAGACATCGGGGAGAAACTCAGCGATGCCGACAGGAAGGGCACACGCAAGCACATGCTGGGCGAAAGCGTGCTGGACGCCAAGCACTATCCCTGGGTGAATTTCCGGATAGACATCGCCGACACGCGCGCAGGTTCCGTGCCGCTCAAGGCGGCAATCCGACTGCACGGCGAGCAACACTCGTTAAGCCTGACGGCGGTCCTGGCCCATCCGGCGCGGCAATGGACGGTAACGGGCAGCTTCCCGATCAAGCAGACCCGATTCGGGATCACGCCCTATTCCATCATGCTGGGCGCTTTGCGCGTAAAGGACCAGATCGAAATTCGTTATGATCTCGTCTTCGTTCCCTGGAACCCCTGATCCTCCAACTGGTTTTTTTCTTATGCTCAACCCCGAACTAGATATCGACAAAATCGCATTCGGCTTTGCCGAAAAACGACGCCTCCAGATCCCCGGCATCCTGGCGCCCGAGACGGCCGCGAAACTGGAAACTTGCCTGCGTGACGATGTGCCCTGGGGGCTTGCCTATATGCAAAACGGGAGCGGACACACGCTCACGGCCGAAGAGTTGCGACGGATGCCACCCGATTCATGGCGGTCACTGATGATGGAGGTCCAAAACACCGCGCGGCAAGGGTACCAATTTCTATTCAATAGCTATCAGATCGTCACCGCCTGGAAGGAGAAACGCGATCCACACCTGTTCCTGCATCGATTCTTCGAGTTCCTGAACAGTCCGCCGGTGATCGAATTCGCCCGTCGAGTGACCGGCCACGACGATATCGTCAAGGCGGACGCCCAGGCTACCCGCTATCTCCCCGGGCATTACCTGCGGAGACACAATGACTATGAACAGAAAACACCAACCGACACCCGCCGCGCCGCCTATGTGTTCAATCTCAGCCGCGACTGGCAGGCCGACTGGGGCGGTCAACTACAGTTCATGGACGAGAATGACACGGTCACCGATAGCTGGCTGCCCCGTTACAACCACCTGTCCCTGTTTGCGGTTCCGATTTTCCATAGCGTAAGCTGCGTCGCACCCTATGCGACCTCACCCAGGCTTTCCATTACCGGTTGGTTCCGCACCCATTGACCCGGCGCCGGGCCAAGTGACTCAGACGCCGGCCCTGCGGGTGAATTCGCCGCGGCCAATGCCGTAATAGGTGAACCCGAGCCGCTTCAGGTAGGCCGGATCGTAGATGTTGCGGCCATCGAAAATCACGGGGGACGCAAGTTTTTCGCGAATCTCCGAGAAATCGGGGCTGCGAAATACACGCCACTCCGTCACCACGATCAAGGCATCGGCGCCTTCCAGCACATCCTCCGGCCGCTTTTCCAGCTTGAGCTCGTCCCTTGAGCCGTAGATCCGTTGAGTCGCCTCCATAGCCGCGGGATCGTAGGCCGACACCGTCGCCCCGGCCTCCCACAGGGATTCCAGCAGGACCCGGCTGGGCGCTTCGCGCATGTCGTCGGTCTGCGGCTTGAAGGCCAGCCCCCAGAGGGCGAAATGGCGGCCCTTGAGATTGGCGCCGTAGTGCGTGCTGATCTTCTCGAACAGGATTTGCTTCTGGCGGTCGTTGACCGCTTCCACCGCGCCGAGGAGCTCGGGCTCGAAGCCCGCATCCCTGGCGGTAGCCGCCAGCGCACGGACATCCTTGGGAAAGCAGGACCCGCCGTAACCCGCGCCAGCATAGATGAAATGCCAGCCGATCCGCGGATCCGAGCCGATCCCCCGCCGCACGGATTCGATGTCCGCGCCGACGCGCTCGGCCACGGCGGCGATTTCGTTCATGAAACTGATCTTGGTCGCCAGCAGCGAGTTGGCGGCGTATTTCGCCAGCTCCGCCGAACGGGTATCCAGTTCCAGCAGACGGTCGTGGTTGCGGTTGAACGGCGCGTAGAGCGCGCGCATCAGCGCCACGGATTCCTCGCTCTCGGTGCCGATGATGATGCGGTCCGGGCGGTTGAAATCGTCGATGGCCGTCCCTTCCTTGAGGAACTCGGGATTAGAGACCACGTCGAAGTCGATGCGCTTGCCGCGCTTCTCGAGCTGTGCCGCGATAACCGCGCGGACCTTGTCCGCCGTTCCTACGGGGACCGTCGACTTGTTCACCACCACGGCCGGCTGTTCGAGGTGTTCGCCGATGGTGCGCGCTACGGAGAGCACATGACTGAGGTCCGCCGATCCGTCCTCGTCCGGGGGCGTGCCGACTGCGATGAAAATCACCTCGCCATGCTCGATGGCCCTGGCGGCGTCCGTGGTGAAGTGCAGGCGCCCTTCCGTACGGTTGCGTTCGATGATGTCTTCCAGCCCCGGCTCGAAAATGGGCACCTCGCCGGCGTTGAGCCGGGCCACTTTCTGTCCGTCCACATCCGCGGAAACCACATGATTGCCCACGTTGGCGAGGCAGGCACCGGTGACGAGGCCCACGTAGCCGGAGCCGAAAATGCTGACTTTCATTAAATCCGAATCCTTTTTTCTAGTACAAGAAAAGCTATCAGAATGCGAGGCGCAACGCCGCGGTCAAACCATTCACGTCGTGATTATGGTTCGCGAGGACACGCAGGGAGACCGGGCCGAAGGTGACATTGGCACCGAACTTGACGCCCCACGGCACGCTCGCGAATTCGGGGTGCAGCTCCGTGTAGAGCTGCCCCTCGAGGCCGAACCAGGAATTGATGGCGCCGCGAATGCCGTAGGCCAACTCCCAGTAGTAACTGCGGCTGTTTCCCGCGATATCCCGGTAATACCCGCCCTGCAGGTAGGCCGAAACCTTGCCGGCGGTCTGGGCGTAACCGATACCGACACCGGAATGGTAAAGATAGCCGCCCTTGTCGAAATCAAGCCGTCCATAATTGCCGAAGACATAGGCATTCTGGCCGAACTGGTAGGACGCCTCCAGGCCATTGCCTTTCGCGGAGTCGCCGAAATAGCTGGAATTGCCCAACTGGATCCGCTGCACCTGGATGTAGGAGTAATCACCGACGCCGGCGGGATTAACGGGCTGCGCCGTTGCGGCCTGCACCGCGGAAACCGGGACCAGAACCACTACCAGCACGCCCAGGGCGGCAATACCTGTTTTCATGCTAAACACTTGCTTGGACCTCGATTCAGATAAAGAACCAGACACACACCAGGCCGGTGGCGACCAGAAATACGGTATATGGTAACGCCATCCACATCATGCGCCCATAGGAAAGCCGCAGGAGCGGCGCCAGGGGCGAGGCCAGCAGGAAGAGAAAAGCCGCCTGGCCATTGGGCGTGGCGATACTGGGAATATTGGTCCCCGCGTTGATGGCCACCACCAGTTGCTGGAACACCGCCCGGGAGATGTGCCCGCTGGCAACCGCATTTTCCGCTTGGTGCAGGAACACGCTGGCCACAAAAACGTTGTCGCTCATGGCCGAAAGCCCGCCGTTCACGAGGTAAAAAAGCGGTGCGAGGAAGCGCCCCTTGATCGAAAGCACAGCGCCGGCAATCGGCGTGAACAGATGCTGCGCCTCGATCACCGCAACAATCGCGAAAAACACGACCAGCAAGGCTGCGAACGGCAACGCCTCGAGGAAGGCCGGCGCGTAATCATGTTCGCTGCGGGCACCGGTAAACGCTCCGGCCAGCACAATGACACCGAGACCGATCAAGCCGATCTCGGCCACGTGGAAAGCCAGGCCAAGCACCAGCAGAACGGCGACCGCAGCCTGGGCCAGCAGTTTCACCCGCGCCCTGTCGTCGAGTCGTGGCGTCGAATGGCGTTGTATTTCCAGTTCGACACGCGCGTGATCGGACAAGGCGACCCCATAACCGAACCAGCCCATGCGCTCGACCACCAGGCAGCACACCACGCCGACCAGCAATGCCGGCATCGTCACCGGCGCCATGTGCAGAAAGAAATCGATGAAGTGCCAGCCGCCTGATTTCGCGATCAAAAGGTTCTGCGGCTCACCGACCAGGGTCGTCACGCCGCCGAGCGCGGTGCCGATGGCCGCCTGCATCACCAGACCGCCAAGCCAGCGTTCGAACAAGTCGCGCTCCTCGATGCTCAACTCCGCAAGACGGGTCTTAAGCGTTTCATGCAGGCTGAAAGCCACGGTGATCACCACCGCCATGACCGTCAGCGCATCGAGAAAGGCCGAGAGAACGGCACCGGCGAGGAGAAATGACAGGGCCAGCAAGACCCGGTTGCGTACCCCCAGGACAAGTGCCAGGAAACCGCGTTCGATCAGGTCGCGCAGGAAATAAATGCCCGCGACCATGAACATCAGCAACAACAAGACCGGGAAGTTGGCACTGACCTCGTGGTAGATCCCGGCCGGGCTGGCGAGCCCCAACAGTACGGCCTCGATTGCCAGCAAACCACCGGGCGCGAGCGGGTAACAGGCGAGCGACATCGTCAGGACGCCAAGAAACTCCACCACGAGCGCCCAGCCGACCCAGAACGGGCCGGCCAGGAAGTAAAGCACCGGGTTGAGCACCAGGGCCGCCAGCAGCGCCAGCTTGTATGCCGCGGGCGCGCTTCCCAGAAAACTCCGCCCCAGTGCCTTCAGCATGAAGCGCCCCTACCCGGCGCGTGGGTGCTTGTCGTCAACCAGCAATCCGAGACGCCCGGCAACCCATTTGGCGGTTGTGGCCTGGAGAATGATCGTGATCAGGATCGCCATGAAGATAACCGCGGCCAGTACGTCGGCATGAGGAGCATGAGCGCCGACCAGGATGCTCGCCATGGCGCCCGGGATCACGCCCGTCTCACGGGTCCAGGCAATAAAGGTCAACTCCTTCCAATCCCAGCGGGAGCGCCGGTCCGGAAGCGTACTGACCAGAACCGTCAACGGCCGGGCAATGAACATGAACACGGCCACGACCAGCAGGCCTTCCCACCAGTACTGGGCAATCAATTCCAGCTTCACCTGGGATCCCAGCAAAATGAAGATGAACATGCGGGAGATCAACGAGGTCGTGCCCACGAAGTCCTCGAAACGGTCCTCATCACCCGGTTGCATCTTCAAGCCGAAGTAACCCATGTTGCCCATCACGAGACCCGCGATAAAGGCGGCCATGAACCCGCTGGCATGCAATCCCTTGGCGCCTAGGTAACCGCCGATCACCGCAATCAGGGTCACCAGCGGCAGGTATTCCATCAGGAAACCATAACGCTCGTGGGCGACGAACAGGGACCCGAGGTATCCCAGTACCAGGCCAATGCCGATGCCGATGCCGGCCTCGACCAACAGATCGATCAAATCCTTGCCGACATTGAGGTGGTCGACACTCGCGCCGCCGCCGACCACGAGTGCCAGCATCACAAAAGTCAGGATCGCGCCCATCGGATCGTTCAAAGCCGATTCGCTGACCACGAACTGGGCCACCTTGTCACGTACATGCACCTGCTTGAAGACCGGCACCAGGGTCGCAGGATCGGTTGCGCACAGAGCGGCACCCAGCAACAAGCCGATGGTGACCGGTATGCCGAGAATCCAGTGTGCGGCAAACCCGGTGACGAAAGCCGTGAGCAGCACGCCGATCGTGACAATGAGAAGCAACGAAATCCAGACCTTGCTCAATACCTTCAGGTGCAAGGTTGCGCCACCGTCGAAAAGAATGTAGCTGGCCGTAAAGATGATGATGGCCCAGGACAGCGTCGAGGTTGCCGGGATATTCAGCCAACCCAGCAATTCGGGCCCCAAGGCAATACCAGCAAGCAGGAACAGCACGATGTCGGGAACTCGCAAAAGGCGGGCGACATAGCCCAGTACCGATCCGACGGCGAGGATGATGCCAGCGGCCAGCAGGATGTGCTCAGCTCGCAATTCCGAAACGTTATGCATGCGGACTCCTTTTTTCAGTTGATTGGGCGGAGGAGTGCGATTCCGCGGCTCCCCGCGTCTTGTTTCAAGGGTCAAACGTCGCCGATTCTATCCCACAGACATTGGCCGGCCTTCTCCCGTATGGCAGCCAGCCGCGCCTCGTGCGCCTTGCGTTCCTGCTCGCTGACCGTGACCGCCGGCAATTCACCGGCCCGGGTCCTGGAGCGCGCGGCCGTATCGCTACGTGCGCCCGTTGAGCGGGATTGCAGCCCCAGCGCAACCTGGCCGCCCGTCATGGACAGGTAAACCTCGGCGAGCAGCTGGGCATCAAGCAATGCGCCATGATGCTCGCGGCCGCTGTTATCCACTTCCAGGCGCCGGCACAAGGCATCCAGGCTGTTCGCCTGTCCCGGATAGCGTTCCCGCGCGAGGACCAGCGTATCCAGCACCCTGCCCCACTCGGTGACCGACCCGTGCGCCTTATCCAGGCGGCGGTACTCGGCGTCGAGAAAACCGATATCGAACGGCGCGTTGTGAATGATCAATTCGGCGCCGGCAATGAATTCCTTCAGCTCGCCGGCAATCTCGGAAAACAGCGGCGCATCGGCAAGCAGTTCGTTGGAAATGCCGTGAACGTCCTGGGCCCCGGCCTCGATTTCGCGCTGAGGATTGATATAGCGGTGCAGCGTACGGCCCGTATAAATACGCTCGTCGAGTTCGACGCAGCCGACCTCGATGATGCGGTGGCCCGCATCCGCGTTCAGCCCAGTGGTTTCCGTATCCAGCACTACCTGGCGCATATCAACCCACCTTCGTGCGACCGGCAATCTCTTCCGCCGCCGCCCGGGCCAACTGGTCTGCGCGCTCGTTGCCGGGCACACCGTTATGGCCACGGACCCATTCCCAGCGTATGCGGTGCGGTTCGGCCGCCGCCACCAACTGTTCCCAGAGATCGCGGTTTTCCACGGGCTTCCCGGATGCCGTGCGCCAGCCTTTCCTGCGCCAACCCGGCAACCATTCGGTCATGCCCTGCTTGACGTAGCGGGAATCGGTGTAGAGCACCACATCGCAGCTCTTGCGCAATGCCTTCAGGCCCTCTATGGCGGCCGAGAGCTCCATGCGGTTGTTCGTGGTCGCCGCTTCGGCGCCGCTCAGTTCCCGCCGGTGTTTCCCGGACTCGAGAATCGCGGCCCACCCGCCCGGTCCCGGGTTGCCCAGGCAGGCGCCATCGGTATAGATCTCAACCTGCACGGCCGGCACCCGGCACCTCCAGGGAGCGGCTGGCCACCCGCTTGCGCCGCCATTCCGGAGTCAGCGGACGCAGACCGAACATCCGCCGCCTCGCGGATGCCACATAGACCCCGCTTACCGGTTTCAGGCGCTGCAGGCCTTCCCACTGGAGCCCATGGCGGAGAATCAGTCCGCGCAGCGCCCAGGCGCCGAGCGGTGACTTGCCCGGGCGCAACCACTCCCTGGGCCATAAATAACGGCCCACCACGATCAGTTGGCCCTCCGGGCGCAGGATCCGCACCGCTTCGGACATCCAGTCATTGCGCGCGCCATGGCGGTCCATCGAATGCATCATGACCAACAAGTCTACCTTCTCGCTCATCAGGGGCAACGCCGCCAGTTCGGAGCAGACATCGACACCTTGCCCATGCGTATCCAGGCAGTACGTCTCCAGAAAGCGCCCGTCCGGGAGGCAAGAATAGCCGCAACCGCCAACCTGAACGGCCGTGCAGCCCGCCCGCCCCGAAAGCCAATCACGCACGGCTTCCGCTTCGAGCCGCTTTCGCCGCGGATCATTGACAACGTTGAACGCCCACATTCGGGTTGCCTGACCCCCCATGACAGATTAATCATTTTAGCCCTGCGGGCATGAATTCGGACGCCGGCGTAACGGCGGCGGCAGCCGATCCGCATTCATGAAACCCGCAGGAAACCCGAGGTGAAACAGCCATTTTCGGGTTAGCATTGTGCCCATGCTGACGGTAACCCCGATCCCCGCGTTGCGAGACAACTACATCTGGGCCATGCACTCCGGTTCGCAAGCCGTTGTGGTCGACCCGGGCGTGGCGGAACCGGTCATGCGCTGGCTCGAAGACGGCGGCCTGCAACTCGCCGCCATCCTCATTACCCATCACCATGGCGACCATATCGGCGGCATGCCGGCACTGAAGCAGCGCTACCGGATCCCGGTCACCGGGCCCGCCGGAGGGCATATCCGGGGAATCGACCGCCAGGTCGGCGCCGGAGACCGTCTCGTGCCCGCGCCCGGTTTCCCGGAGTTCGAGGTCCTGGAAGTCCCCGGCCACACGCTCGACCACATCGCCTACTATGCGCCCGGGTACCTGTTTTGCGGAGATACGCTCTTTTCCGCCGGCTGTGGCCGCCTTTTCGAAGGAGATGCCGAACAATTGCATCAATCTCTAGCGAAATTCGCCGCCCTGCCGGGCGCCACGCGAGTTTATCCGGCCCACGAATACACGGTCGCCAATCTCGAATTTGCGCGTTCCGTACTGCCCCGGGATGAAAAAATCGAGGAAGCCTTGGCAAACGCCTTGAAAATAAGGGAGAATGTGAAACCGACGCTGCCCTCTTCCGTGGCGAGAGAACGGGAAATCAACGTTTTCCTGCGCACGGAAGATCCGGCGGTACGGGCCGCGGCCGAGGCACACACCGGCAGGCCGCTGGAAACGGGTGTTGCCGTACTCGCTGCGTTACGGCATTGGAAAGACGAATTTTAACTGGATGAGATCAGGTAGCAGGATGAAAACACATCGATCCCGGGGAGTCATTACCATTGCAGGTCTTGCCATTCTCGCCATGCTGGGCGGATGCGCCACGTGGTCGGGGAAGGCACCTGCCAAAGACACAATGGCAGTGGCAGCGGCGACATCGGCCACCGCTCCCGTGGCGGCCACGGCCGGGGGCAGCGTAGCCTCGGCGGAGCCCGCGCCGCCGGAGGCGACCGATACCTCGCCGGTGGTCACGTTCCAGCCGGCCATCCGGCCGCCGATCCCGCCGGAAAGCCTTTGGGTATGCCTGCGCCGCGGCTTCTCCCTGCCCGACGGCAACGAACACCGCGTGCAAGTCCAGCTCGCCTGGTACCGCAACCATCCGGGCTACATGCTCCGCACCGCAACCCGCGCGCAGCCCTATCTCTATTACATCGTGCAGCAGCTAAAGAAGCGCGACATGCCGCTCGACCTGGCGCTGCTGCCGATCGTCGAGTCGGCCTACGACCCATTCGCCTACTCCAATGGCCGCGCCGCGGGACTGTGGCAGTTCATTCCCTCCACCGGCCGTCTCTATGGTTTGCATCAGAACTGGTGGTACGACGGGCGCCGGGACGTCATCAGTTCGACCAACGCCGCGCTCGACTACCTGAAGGCACTGCACAAGCAATTCGGAAGCTGGCTGCTGGCCCTGGCGGCCTACAACTCGGGAGCCGGCACCATCGAATACGCGATGGCCTACAATCGCCGGCATCACCGCCCCACCGATTTCTGGCACTTGAACCTCCCCGCGCAGACCCGCGCCTATGTCCCGAGACTCCTGGCCGTGCGCGATATCGTGGAGAACGCCGACAAATACGCCATTACCCTACCGGCCGTCGCCAACGCGCCCTACCTGGCACAGATCAAGCTTAATGGGCAGATCGACCTCGCCGTGGCCGCGAATATGATCGGCATCAGCCTCAAGCAGATGTATCTGCTCAACCCGGGATACAACCGTTGGGCGACGCCGCCCGATGATTCGGTCACCTTGCTCATGCCGCTCGAGAACAAGGATGCGTTCCTGAACAAACTCGACGACATGAAGAAAAAGATCGAGGTGCAGTGGGTCGGGCACCGCATCCGTTCCGGTGAAAGCCTGGGTGTCATCGCGGACCGCTATCACACCACGATAGCCCAGTTGAAACGCCGCAACGGGCTGCATAACAACCTGATCCGCGCCGGACACATCCTGATGGTGCCCTCACCAAGCAAACACTACACTCGCTATGTGCTCTCCGAAACAATGCGCGTCGCACGTACCCAGAACCGGGCACACGGCGCCCGCAAGCACGTGATCCATGTGCAGAACGGCGACACCTTCTGGGGACTGGCACGGCTATATCACGTCAGCGTCGCCGATCTTGCGAAGTGGAACGGAATGGCGCCGCACGACACGCTTCACGTCGGCCAGAAGCTGGTTATCTGGCAATCAGGCAATCGCACCCTCGGCGCACGGAATACCCGCAAAAGCAGCTACCCCGTAAGCGCACTCCGCCGAATCCGTTACGTCGTGCACCGGGGAGACTCACTCTCCTCGATCTCGGACCACTTCAACGTATCGCTGCACAAGCTGGCGCGCTGGAACGAACTGTCCATGTCCAGCATCCTGCATCCCGGCCAGCGGTTGACCCTGTTCGTTGACGTTCGCAACCAGTTCTAAAAGGATTTTGACACCATGAGCTTTCTTCAAGGCAAACGCGCCCTGATCGTCGGCCTCGCCAGCAACCGTTCCATTGCCTGGGGCATCGCCAAGGCCATGCACCGCGAAGGTGCGCAACTCGCCTTCAGCTACCAGGGCGAGAAACTGGCCGGACGCGCGCACGACATGGGCAAGGAACTCGGCACGGACGCCGTCTTCGAATGCGACGTCGCCGACGATGCCGCCATCGATAAGCTGATCGCCGACACGGCGAAGGCCCTGGGCGGCATCGACATCCTCGTCCACTCGGTCGGATTCGCGCCGCGCGAAGCCCTGGCTGGCGGCTTTACCGAATCGACCACGCGTGAAGCCTGGCGCATCGCCCAGGACATCAGCGCCTACAGCCTGGTGGCGCTGACCCGCGCCGCCCGCAAGCATCTCGCCGACGGCGGCGGCAGCGTGCTCACCCTGAGCTACCTCGGCGCCGTACGCGCCCTGCCCAACTACAACGTCATGGGCCCGGCCAAGGCCAGCCTGGAATCCGCGGTCCGTTTCCTGGCCCAGGACCTGGGGCACGAGGGCATTCGCGTCAACGCGATTTCCGCGGGCCCCATCAAGACCCTCGCCGCCGCCGGTATCGCCGGCTTCCGCAAGATGCTCGAGCACGTGGCCCAGACCGCCCCGCTCGGCCGCAGCGTCGATGCCGGCGAAGTCGGCGACGCCGCTGCGTTCCTATGCTCGGACCTCGCGCGCGGCATCACCGGCGAAACGCTTTACGTCGATGCCGGATACCACACCGTGGGGATGACGCTGCCTGATTAACCCCCTGCAAAGTCGCGCGCACAAAAACGCCACCCCACGGTGGCGTTTTTTATCGGGAAGCGAAAGGGATCAGAGAAGAACCATTGTCAGCATGTGACCGATGACTGTTTGCAGAGCGATCCCAGGGATGGACCCACGTTCACTCGATCCTTGGGTTGTTTGTAGTGCGCCTTGTGCGCCACGACCTTGATTTTGCCCTGGCGCTCTGTCAGCTGCACATCGACCAGCCCCCCGCCCCCGATCACAAACGTTACATACTCGGGGCTACTTACGATCAGGTGCTTGTCCGGAATCCACATGGGGATGTTTTCCGCCACGCGCAAAGAATACGTCGCAGTTTCTGCGGGTGTTTTATCGAGCAAGGAACCGAGTACTTTTGCTGTGAAGGCGTCATTATCGACATAACGGATCAAAGAAAGAATGATGTTTTTCCTGGTCATGAAACAATTGTCATAACAGTGGACCTTGGTGTCCGACGAGTTTACGTTGTTGTATTTCTCTTTCACGGTGTGAAAATACTCGTAGTTCATATTGCAGTACAAAAAGGGTACTCCAGTCGCCGGAACCCGCCTGAACTCGCAAACCATGACATCGCGATCGGAGGACACACTCGACCAGGTTCGTCCAAGAGCCTTCTTGACCATCTGCAAGGTGACTGGCAAGGGGATTCTTACGCCGTTGACCACAAGCAGTTTCAGCTTTGCCACTGCGGCACTGATTATCGTGGGATTCGATGAAATGCACGGCTCCATGGACGATTGCGTCCCGGGGCAACATAATCCGCCGGAAGCCAGGACCAGGGGTGTCATGCACGCCGATGACGCTGTACTCGACTGACTCGGGGGCGAACTTGACGGCGTGGCTACCGCGCCAGTGGAAGCTTGCGCAATGCCACTCGCCAGCATCACTAGAGCCGCCCCAAGCAGGATCGAAAGGGGTACTGCACTCGATACCGGTCGCATGATTTTTTCTCCCGGCGCATATTTAATATTCACGCTACATCAATATACGAGTGCCCGCAAGCAGCAAAGGATACCCCTGTAGGGCCTGTCAGCCGCTGACAACATACCCTAATGTTGCGCTGAAGAGTCAGCGGCTCGTATGATGCCAGTGTCATTGCCACGGTCGCCTGTGCATGGAGGCCCGTATGGAAGCACCCAAGGCAGACACCTCCCGGGCGACCTGGGCGCCGGCCCGGAAGGATATCGTCGGCACCAGTCTGGGCTCGGCGCGCGTCTGGTTCACGCTGGCGCAGGGCATCGTGACCGAGTGCTATTATCCGCGCATCGATATCCCGCAAATCCGCGACCTCGGCTTCATCGTCGCTGACGACCAGGGCTTCTGGGTCGAGATTCGCAAGCACGCAGATTACAGCATCGAGGTCGAACACGATTACGCGCCGGCGGTCATCGTCACCCACCGGCACGACCGGTTCACCCTCAAGCTGCGCGTCTGCCCGGACCAGGACAGGGATGTCCTGCTGATCGCATACGAACTCGACGGGGATCCCGCCTTGCGCCCGTATGTGCTCTATTCACCACGCCCCGGCGGCGAGGCGACGGCCACCGTGGGCGAGGCTACGCGCCACCACGGCCGACGCGTGCTGTGGGCCGAGCAGGGACCGTTCGGCGTCGCCCTCCTCGCGGCATCGGAAGACTTGCCCGATGCGTTCAGCCGGACCTCTGCCGGCTGCACGGGCGCCAGCGACGGCTGGCAGGACTTTGACCACCACGGGCGCATGAGCTGGGAATACGATAGCGCCGGGCCCGCCGAGATCGGGCTCATGGGCGAACTTCCACGACAGGCCACGCTGGCGCTCGGCTTCGCCGCGAGCAAGGAATCGGCGGCGACGCTCGCCGCCGAAAGCCTCTGCGCCCGCTTCGATGATCTCTGGTCCTGTCACACCGAGAGTTGGGCGAAGTGGTCGGAAACGATCCGCGAGCCGCGCATGCCCGCCTCGCTCATGAAGACGTTCGCGCGATCGGCGATGGTGCTCAAGGCGCACGGTGACCGCACCTACCGGGGCGCCGTGGTGGCGAGCCTCGCCGTGCCCTGGGGCGAAAGCAGCGTCAGCCGCGGCGGTTACCACCTGGTATGGCCGCGCGACCTGTGCGAAACCGCCGGCGCACTGATCGCGCTCGGTGCCTTCGATGACGCCCGCGACGTCCTCCGCTACCTCATCGCGACCCAGCAGGAGGATGGGCACTGGTTGCAGAACCAGTGGCTCGGAGGGAAACCGTTCTGGGAGGGTGTGCAACTCGACGAGACCGCCTTCCCGGTACTCCTCGCCGGGATGCTCGCCGACGCCGGCGAACTGGGCGCCATCCCGGTTACGAACATGGTGCGTCGCGCCCTCAAGTTCCTGGCCTGCCATGGCCCCGCGACGCCCCAGGACCGCTGGGAAGAAAACGCCGGCATCAACACGTTCACGCTCGCGATCTGCATCGCCGCACTGGTCGAGGGATCGCAGTTCCTGCCGGATCCAGGACGCACGGCGGCACTCATGCTCGCCGATACCTGGAACTCCCGGCTCGAGGACTGGACCTGGGTGGATGGCACGCCGCTTGCCGAAAGGCTCGGCGTACCCGGGTACTACCTGCGCACCGCCCCCACCGCGGTCCTGGTGCGTGAAGACGCCAAGGCCCGGCACGTCCAGATCAAGAACCGCACCTTCGACAACGACCTGCCGGCCAGTGAGGTCATCGCGACGGATTTCCTGCAACTGGTCCGCTACGGGCTGCGCAGCCCCGACGACCCGCGGATCGTTTCGAGCCTGCGCGCCATGGACGCGCTGCTGCGCAGCGATACGCCGGCGGGACCCGTCTGGCACCGGTACAACAACGACGGCTATGGCGAACACAGCGACGGGCGGCCCTTCGATGGCACGGGGCGCGGGCGCGGCTGGCCATTGCTCACCGGCGAACGCGGGCATTATGCTCTGGCCGCCGGCGAGGACCCGCTGCCCTACCTCGAGGCGATGGCGAAAATGGCGGGCCCCGGCGGCATGATCCCCGAACAGGTGTGGGACACGGCACCAATGCCGACACGCGGCCTCTTCCCCGGCAAGCCGACCGGATCGGCCATGCCGCTGGTGTGGGCGCATGCGGAATTCATCAAGCTCGCCGTGAGTCGCGCGCGGCGCGCAATCATCGACCGGCCCGCCATGGCGTGGGCGCGCTACCAGGGAAAGCGGCCCGAGATCAGCTGGCGCGGGTGGACGCTGCATCTTCACCCGCGCAGCATTCCCGCCGGGCTGGCACTGCGCATCGCCGTACCCGCTCACGCCATCGTGCACTGGGGCATCAACGGCTGGCAGAACGTAGCAGATACCGAAACCCGAGAAACCGGCCTCGGGCCTTACTGGCTCGCGGAACTCCCGACCGCCGACCTGAAACCCGGCGACACGGTGGAATTCACCTTCCGCTGGCTCGACTCCGGCAAGTGGCAGGGACAGGACTACCGGGTAGAAATCGAAGGCTGATTTGCCTAATCGTTTAATAGACGTTTCCAAGTCGGCTGGCGCCAATTTGTCGAACCTCATCTTCTATTGTCCGTGGGTTCGAATCAAAATGACGGAAACGCCCGAGCCTTCTGCATAACTCAGTGTTTATGGCGGAGAGGGTGGGATTGATGAGGCCTCCGGCCCCACCCTCCGGGCGCGCTGAAGCGCGTCCAAATCGGCTGACGCCGATTTGTCGAACCCGATGTCATTCTTCTGTCCAGGGGTTCGAATCCCTTCGGGATATATGCCCATGCGGCCGTTTGGCCGCATGGGCATATATGGCGGAGAGGGTGGGATTCGAACCCACGGACGGGGGTTACCCGTCAACGGTTTTCAAGACCGCCGCTTTCGACCACTCAGCCACCTCTCCGCGGTCCGGTGCCCAGCCGAAGCCGGGTATCATAACGTTTGACGGCCAGCGAGGCCAACGTGCATCTTGCCATATCAGGAGCCCAGACCATGTCCAGAGACACGCGCCGAGACCCCGTAGATATCGCCGATCTGTCGGCCCATATCCGCCAGACGCTGGTCGCTCTGGGTGAAGATCCGGACCGCGAAGGCCTGACCACGACGCCGGAACGCGCCGCCAAGGCGCTGGCCTTCCTGACGCAGGGCTATGAGACCCGACTCGAGGACGTGGTCCGCAACGCCCTGTTCACGACCGCCAACGACGAAATGGTGATCCTCAAGGACATCGAGCTCTTCTCGCTCTGCGAGCACCATATGCTGCCCTTCTTCGGCCGGGTGCACATCGGGTACCTGCCGGACGGCAAGGTAATCGGGGTGTCCAAGCTGGCGCGGATCGTCGACCTGTTCGCGCGCCGGCTGCAAATCCAGGAGCAACTCACCCAGGAAATCGCCCAGGCCGTGCTTGACGTGACAGGCGCGCGCGGCGTCGGCGTCCTGGTGGAGGCGCGTCACCTGTGCATGATGATGCGGGGCGTTGAAAAGCAGAACACGATCATGAAGACGTCGATGATGCTCGGCCTGTTCCGCAAGAACCCCGCGACCCGCGCGGAATTCCTGAGCACCATCCAGGGCTGAGATCGGAACTCAACCCAACCGGCGGCAGAAAATCAGCGCGTCCTCGCGCCTGCCATCCGGCCCGTTGGGATAGTAGCCACGCCGCCTGCCGAACTCGCTGAATCCCGCCCGGGCGTATAGCGTCTGAGCGACCCGATTGGACGGGCGTACCTCAAGAAACATGCACTCCGCGCGTTGGCTCGCTGCGGCGGCGAGCAGAAACTCGAGCAGCGTGGCGCCGATGCCACGGCCCTGGCAATCCGGGTCCACGGCCAGATTGAGCAGGTGGGACTCGCCGGCAGCGACCGAGAGTATGCCGTAACCGACCAGCTTTCCTTCCCACGCGGCGCCCCAGCAGCCGTAACCCACACCCAGGCAGTCTTCGAATATGCCCCGGCTCCATCCCAGGCCACGGTAAGCGCGGGTTTCAATTTCCGTCAGCCGATCGAGATCGGCGCCAACGATCGGGCGTATGCCCAGGGTCTGGAGAGGATGGACCGCACTCATGCGGCCTCCGGCGTAACGCGCGAGCAGGCCAGGCGCAGATCGTCCCAGGTCTTGCGCTTGGCGGCGGGGGTGCGCAGCAGGTAGGCCGGATGGTAGGTCACTACCACCGGGCGTCCGCCCGGCCCTTCGTGGACCTGTCCGCGCAGGCGCCCCACCGGCGTTTCCACGCCGAGCAGGTTATGCGCGGCAACCCGCCCCAGCGCAAGGATGAGCGCGGGATCCACCAACGCAATCTGTGCCTGGAGGTATTGGCCGCAGGCTTCGGCTTCTTCCGGGCGTGGGTCCCGGTTGCCGGGCGGACGGCATTTGACGATATTGGTGATGAACACCCCTTCCCGCGATGTCCCGGCGGCTTCCAGGATGGCATCCAGCAATTGTCCGGCCCGGCCCACGAAAGGTTCTCCGCGGCGGTCTTCCTCCGCCCCGGGAGCTTCACCAATGATCATCCAGCGCGCCTTGCGCGCGCCGACGCCGAAAACCGTATGCTGACGCTGATCGGCGAGGGCACAGCGGGTGCAACCCGACACCGCCTGCTCAAGCACTTCCCAGGTCGGAAGCCCGGCATCCCGCACAGGCTCGACGGGGATGGACTCCGCATTCGGCACCCCGGCCCCGTTAGCCCCGGCTTGTGGACGCCGGGACCAGGCATCAAGTCCCAGGTCCTGCAGGATCCGGGCCCGCTCGGCCGGAGAAACTCTTTCAGCGCTCATGCTGCTCGCGCACGAGCCCCGGCTTTACATGCCGCAGGCAACCGGGGTCTCCTCATTTTCGGCGACGCAGGTAACGCCGGTAGAGGCGCACGAACCACCACAGGGGCGCCGAGGCCGCGTAAATGAAGAAGACGCCGAAAAGCACGCCGGGCGGCGAAAGCGTCACGAGGATGAAAAGCAACGGGATCAGCAATACCGTGGGGAAGGCGAGGCGCCGGTCCAGTCGCAGTTCCTTGAAGCTGTAGTAGCCCAGGTTGGAGACCATGAGTATGCCCGCCATGACCGTCACCGCCAGCGCCGGGATCGCATAGATACGGGCGGAATATCCCTGGCTGACGCTGAACCAGACGAGCCCGGCGATCATGGCGGCCGCGGCCGGACAGGGCAGGCCCTGGAAATAACGCTTGCCGACCGTGCCCGCGCGCGCGTTGAACCGCGCCAGGCGCAGGGCCGTGGTGGCCGCGTAGAAAAACACGACCAACCAGCCCACCTTGCCCCAGACGGGGCCGTAGATAGCCAGCGCACGGAGGCAAAACGCGTAAATCATCAACGCGGGCGCCAGGCCAAAGGAGACGACATCGGACAGGCTGTCGTATTGGGCCCCGAAAGCCGTCGCGGTACCCGTCCATCGGGCCACCCGGCCGTCCATGCCGTCTAAGACCATCGCGACGTAAATGGCGATGGCCGCCACGGAAAAATGGCCATTCATGCTGGCGATGATGGAATAGAAGCCGGAAAACAGGGCCGCCGTGGTAAACAGGTTGGGCAGCAGGAAGGCGCCACGGCGGCGGGCGGAAGCGGATGCGTCCGGTTTTTCCGTATCGGGCGAGTCGGAATGGGGAGCTGATTGCACGGGTTTCAGATTGGGCTCCATGGCCTGTCGGGTGAAAAAAACTGTCATTAGGATGCCATCTTGCCCCCTCCGGGGCCAACTCCTCCGCTTTCCGCCTGCGCCTTCAAGCGGCTGCGAACCGCCTCGATGGAATGCTCGCGCAGCCTCCGGCGCGCGCTTTTCAGCTGCGGGAATCCTGCCCGGGTCTCCCGGGCCAGGTCGGCGGCGAACCGGCCGTCACGGATCTTCGACAACGCCTCGCGCATGGCCTGGCGGGACTGTTCGTTGACAACGCGCGGGCCGGCCTGCAGCCCGCCGAAGGCCGCCGTGGAGGAAATGCTGTCCCAGAGCGAGGCCAGACCCTGCTCGTAGATCAGGTCCGCCATCAACTTGACCTCCTCGAGACAGCAGAAATAGGCGATTTCGGACTGGTAGCCCGCCTCCGTGAGGGTCGTGAAAGCCTGCTTAATCAATTCCGTCAGACCTCCGACCAGTACCGCCTGTTCCGCGAACAGGTCGGTTTCCACCTCTTCGGCGAAAGTCGTTTCGATGACGGCCACCCGCCCCTCGCCCAGGGCCCGCGCATAGGCCAGGGCGCGGCTACGCGCCTGGCCGCTCGCATCCCGCTCCACGGCGACGAAGCCCGCCGTGCCGTGGCCCGCCTCGTAGCGTGCGCGCACCTGCTCCCCGATCCCCGAGGGGGCCACCAGGATGACGTCCAGGTCCGCACGCGGCTCGATCAGCCGATAGTGGATGTTGTAGCCGTGCGCGAAAACCAGAGCCCCGTTATGCTTCAAGTGTGGGTCGACCGTCCCGGCATAGACCTCGGGCTGGGCCTCGTCGGGCACCAGCATCGCCGCCAGATCGGCGCCGGCGACCGCGGCGGCCGGGGATTCCACGCGCAATCCGTCCGCCTCGGCGCGGGCGCGCCGCGGCGAACCCTCGCGCAGACCGACGATGACGGGAACCCCGGAATCCCGCAGGTTCAGGGCCTGCGCACGCCCCTGGGAGCCGTATCCCAGCACGGCCACGATGGCATTTCCCAGGCTGGCCGAACGCAATTCCTCCGCCGGCACGAGGGCCATAGGCTCTACTCCTGCTTCCAAGACCGATAGAATAGCGGCCTTTGACACTGCAATGCAGCGGAAACTGCCTGATGCGTCTATCCGAATTACTCATCCAGACCCTGCGTGAGGCGCCGGCCGAGGCCGAAGCCATCAGCCACAAGCTGATGCTGCGCGCCGGGCTCGTGCGCCAGCACGCGGCCGGCATCTACAGCTGGCTCCCCCTGGGGCTGCGCGTACTGCGCAAGGTCGAGGCCATCGTGCGCGAGGAAATGCTCCGCATTGGGGCGGCCGAGTTGCTGATGCCCGCGGTGCAGCCCGCTGAACTATGGCAGGAGTCCGGCCGCTGGGAGAAATACGGCGCCGAGTTGCTGCGTATTACCGACCGCAAGGGCCGCGAGTTCTGCTTCGGCCCCACGCACGAGGAAGTGGTGACCGACCTGGTCCGTCACATTGTCAGCTCCCACCGGCAGTTGCCGCTCACGCTGTTCCAGATCCAGACCAAGTTCCGGGATGAGAAGCGGCCGCGTTTCGGCATCATGCGCGCGCGCGAATTCCTGATGAAGGATGCCTACTCGTTCCATCTGGACGAAGACTCCCTCGAAGCCACCTACGCCCGCATGCGCGAGGCCTATTGCCGCATCCTGGAGCGCATCGGCCTGGATTACCGGATGGTCGAGGCGGACTCGGGGAGCATCGGCGGCAGTACCTCGCACGAATTCCACGTCCTCGCCGAAGCCGGCGAAGACACCATCGCCTATTCGCCGGAAGGAACCTACGCCGCGAATGTCGAACTGGCACATGCCAAGTCCCCGAACGGCGAACGCCCGGAACCGGCACAGGAGATGACGCGGGTGCCCACGCCCAACGCGCAGACGATCCCGGAAGTCTCCAACCTGCTCAAGATCAGGCCTGCACAGTGCGTAAAGACGCTGATCGCCCGCGGCAGCGAAACCCCGGCGGTAGCGCTCGTCGTTCGCGGCGACCATGAGCTCAATCCGATCAAGGCGGCCCGCCTGCCCGAGGTGGCCGAACCGTTCGCCCTGCTCGACGCCGAGGAGATACAGAAGCTGGGCAACCTGCAATTCGGCAGCATCGGGCCGGTTTCGCTCGAGTTGCCGGTCATCGCGGACCGTGACGCCGCCGTAATGGCCGATTTCTGCTGTGGCGCGAATACGCCGGGCGAACACTTCACCGGCGTGAACTGGGGACGGGACCTGCCCGAGCCCGCAGTGGCCGACCTGCGCAGCGTGGTCGAGGGTGACGCCAGCCCGGACGGCAAGGGCACGCTCAAATTCGTGCGCGGCATCGAAGTCGGGCATATTTTCCAGCTCGGCACCGTCTATTCCGAAAAACTCGGTGCCTTCGCCCAGGACGAACACGGTGCCGAACGCGCCCTGATCATGGGCTGTTACGGTATCGGTGTCTCACGCATCGTCGCCGCCGCCATCGAACAGTGTCACGACGAGCAGGGCATTCTCTGGCCCGAGGCGATCACGCCGTTCCAGATCGTGGTAATCCCGGTAGGTGCCGGACGTTCACCGGAACTCAGGGGACATGCCGAGCGCGTGCACGATGAATTGAGTGCCGCGGGTTATGAAGTATTGCTCGACGACCGCAACCTGCGTCCCGGCGTCATGTTCAAGGACGCCGAGCTCATGGGTATCCCCCACCGTCTGGTCATCAGCGACCGGGGCGTGGAGAAAGGCACGGTCGAATACCGCGGCCGCCAGGACGCGGAAAGCCAGGACGTGGAACGCGATCAGCTCATGGATTTCCTGCATGAAAAGTTCGGAAAGTAGGCATAACGCGCGACCGGCACTTGCGCTTTGCGTGACCTGCGGGTTACTGATGGTGCGGCCCGCGGCCGCCGGGCCTGCGCCCTCCGCTTCCACGAGCCTGCGAACCCAGGTGCATGCGGCGCTGTCCAAGCCCGACAAGGCGGACGCCAATCGCTACGACCGCAGCGTCTGGGTAAAAACCATGTCCGCGAGGCTCGCGCCTTATGTCAATAATCCGGAACGGCGCAAAAAACTCCTGGGCCTCGTCCGAACCGAAGCGGGCCGTGCCGGTGTCCCGCCTTCGCTGGTATTGGCGATGATCAACGTGGAAAGCGATTTCAAGCCGTGGGCGGTATCCGCAGTCGGTGCCCAGGGACTCATGCAAATCATGCCATTCTGGCTGAAGGTAGCCGGCAAACCCGGAGACAATCTGTTCAATCCACGGACGAATATCCGGATTGGTTGCACGGTACTTGCGTATTACCTCAAGCGCAGCCGCGGCGACATTGCCGAAGCGCTTCAGCGCTATTACGGAAAACGCTTCGGGACACGCTACACGACACGCGTACTCAAATTGCTGGAGACACGCTGGTACTGGAAATAAGCGGCCTGCGCGCTACCGGATCTCGAACTGCCCGGCTCCTTCAAAAACCTCATCGACATCTTCGATATGCACGCCCGTAACACGTGCAGTCGGAGGGCCCTCGGCCAGCCACTCGATCAGCGTCTTGACGGCTTCCGTCGGCCCACACGCCAGTACTTCGACTTCGCCATTCGGGCAATTGGCCGCATAGCCCTGCAAGCGCAGCTGACGCGCCCGGCTGCGTGTCGCCATGCGAAAGCCCACGCCTTGCACCCGGCCTGTTACGCGGGCACGGATGCAGCGCTTCGTGTCATACACGATCGTGCCCCCAACAGCCCAGCCCCTGAAAAAACACGGGGCTCCCGAAGGAGCCCCGCAAGAGTCGTACTTTGAAAGTGACGTAGATTAGTGCTTGCCACCCGATCCACTGCTCATCGAGTCATTGCTCATCGAGCTGTTCATCTTGGACTGCTGGGCGTTCAGCCAGGCATGGTCCTTGGAAAGGGCCTGACCGTTCTTCCAGGGACCGCGCGTCTTGGCGTAATTCGTCGCGCTGTCCACCGCGTCCTTCATCGGGTTCATCCGCACGTTCAGCTCCTGCTGCGGATAAATCAGATCGGGGTTCTTGATCTTGTCAGCATTGTTCATGTAGATCAGCGGCCACTCGTAAGGGTTGCCGTAGATCGACGACTTGCCGGAAATACCCCAGAGCGTATCGCCACGCATGACCGTGTAAGTGGTCTGCGCCGACTGCAGCTGGGACACGAGCGCACTGAGCGTGTCATACGCGTCCTTGCCCTGGTTGTTGGCAATCTCGGTTTCGCCCTGCTGCAACTGCGACTGCTCAGAGGCGTTCAGGTTGGTGTACTGACGTGCCTGGGCATCGAGCGTGCGGGCCTTGTCGAGGTAGTAGGCATTGGTCGCCGCATCGGTCTGCTGGCAAACCTGGTTGGCCAGGTCCTGCGCCTTCTGATCGTCCGGGACCTGGGCGGCCTGTTTGGCCTGGTCCAGCAACTGCTGGGCCTGATCCACGGAGACACCGAGCTGCTGAGCCTGGGAAATGCACTGCTCGGCGTTTGCCAAGGCCTGCTCCGTAGCAGCACTGGGCTTAGGCGGCGGGGGTTTCTTGTGAGCGCAACCAGCGAGGACACCCGCCAGGACGAGCGCGCCGCCGACTTTCAGCACGGTGGTCTTATTCATAGCTTCTGATCTCCATTTCGAGACATTAAAACCCATGGCGATACACGCCATCCTCCGTAGTGAGGATGGCATCAAAATCCAAGACTGTCAAGACTTTATCGTGTGTTTATCGTCATACGCCTGAAGCAATCGGGCGTAAGTAAGAATCGTCTTACCGCGTTTCCAGGCCGCCATGAGAATCGGCGGTGGCAGGCACGGGAGCGGTGGACGGGTGCGTAGCGCGCAAGGCCCTGGCCTTGGCCGTCGCCTGTCGGGCCGCCCGGGTCGCGAGTTGGGCGCTGTGTCGTGCGCGTGCGTAATTGTTGGACCTGAGCGCGAAACTGGCGTCGTCCAGCCAGTGCTCGGCTTCGGCATACAAGACCGGGGCATAGCGCTGGGCGCCAGCGCGTGTCGCTGCCTGGAGTGCCTGGCGGGCGTTGCTCATGGCCTGCACCGGCACGGTGACGCAACCGGCAAACGCAACCAGGGTCCCTAGCGCGAGGCTGAACAACGCTTTTTTCATGAGAGCACGCTAGCAGCAGCCCGATCCGTGGTCAAGCTGTCCGATGGCGCTACAATTACCAGTCGAGCCAGACCCTGAAAAAAGATGAAAAAGATCACGCTTTATCACAACCCCCGCTGCTCCAAATCGCGTAATGCAAAAGCGCTTCTGGAAGAGCACGGTGCCGAATTGTCCGTCATTGAATACCTCAAGACGCCGCCCGGTGTCGAGGAATTGAAAACCCTGGCCTCTCAGCTCGGGATGCCCGTGCGGGAAATGATGCGGACCAACGAAAGCCTCTATCGCGAGTTGCAATTGGAGGAGACTACACGCGATGAAGACTTGCTCGCAGCCATTGCCGAACACCCAATCCTGCTGCAACGTCCGGTCGCGGTAGCCGGCAAACGGGCGATCATAGGCAGGCCGCCGGAGAACGTACTGGAGTTGTTATGAACGCCAAACCGGTACTCGTTTTGTATTACAGCCGCTATGGCGCGACCCGGCGCATGGCTGAACGCGTTTGCCGCGGGGTGGAAGAAGTGCCCGGCATGCCTTCAAGCCTGCGTACCGTGCCGGCGATATCCACCGTGGCCGAAGCCACGGAACCCGAGATCCCCGAAGAGGGTCCGCCCTACGTGACACGCGAGGATCTCTCCGCATGCTCCGCGTTGATCCTCGGGAGCCCGACGCGTTTCGGCAACATGGCGGCCGCGCTCAAGTATTTCCTCGACGGCACCGGCACGGAATGGCTCGCGGGAACATTGGCGGGGAAACCCGCCGCCGTGTTCACCTCGACGGGCACGATGCACGGCGGGCAGGAAACGACGCTCCTGACCATGGCTATCCCCCTGCTTCACCACGGGATGTACCTGGTCGGCCTGCCCTACACCGAAGAGAAGCTGCAAACCACGCGAAGCGGCGGCGCGCCCTATGGCGCCACGCATGTCGCCGGCATGCGCAGCGATCGCAACCTTGATGACGACGAAGCCTACCTGTGCCGCGTGCTGGGCAGGCGCGTGGCGGAGTTGGCGAAGCAACTCGCCGAAGACTGATCGCGGCTGAAGCCGCTTCTACATAGTCTCTGCCTTCCGTTAACTCAGCAGTTCCTGTGTACTACGAGGGCGGACACGCCTCACCCTCGCGCTGTCAGTCGCGCCGAGAAGCACAAAACCCGCAACGGGGGCACAGGGAGGCATGTTTGAGGGCTACGCCGCATGCGGCGTAGCCCGAGTTGCCGACCGGCCCGTTGCGGGCGAGCATCGCAGATAAGCCGAAAGGCACCAAGCCTTGCGGCCGCGAATGCCCGGCGCAATGCTTTTGGTCACTTTTGGCGAAACAAAAGTGGCCTCGCAGGACAATTAATCGAAAATGCCGGCAAGATGCCGGCGCTCCCATCGCGGCGGGGACCGCCGCCCCTACAAAATTCTCAGGCGGACCGGGTCCAGGCGTATGCGTTATCGAACAACCTCTGCCAGGGACTCTCTTCCGGCCAACCGGCGGGATGCCAACTGAAATTCAGGGTACGGCAGACCCGCTCGGGATGCGGCATCAAGGCGAGGACGCGTCCATCCGCATTGGCAAATGCCGTGACACCGCCGGGCGAACCGTTGGGATTAGCCGGATAACACTCGGCGGCGTGGCCCGGCGTTTCGACATAGCGTAACGCCACCTGTCTCGCTGCCATCAGCGCTTCGAGGTCGCTAGTGTCGGCAAATTCAGCGCGCCCCTCCCCGTGGGCAACGGCAATCGGCAGGACCGAACCGGTCATGCCATCGAAGAACGGCGAGACCGAATCCATGACCTCGACCAGCGAGAGACGGCCTTCGAACTGTTCGCTGCGGTTGCGGCGGAACTGCGGCCAGTGTGCCGTTCCCGGAATGAGCTCGGAGAGCGTGGCGAACATCTGGCAGCCATTGCAGATACCGATGGCGAAACGGTCCGTGTGCGCAAAAAAGCGGGCAAAGGGTTCACGCAGGCGCTCGTCGAGCAGGATCGACTGTGCCCAGCCGCGCCCTGCGCCGAGCACATCGCCATAGGAAAAGCCGCCCGGCGCAGCGAGACCGGCATACTCTTCGAGACTGCGCGCGCCGGCAATGAGTTCGCTCATGTGCAGGTCGACCGCTTCGAAGCCGGCGCGGTCGAAGGCCACGGCCAGTTCGCGCTGGCTGTTGACGCCTTGCTCGCGCAGGATCGCCACGCGCGGCCGGCCCGTATGTACGGCCGGCGCCGCGCGCTTTGCGGGATCGAATGTCAGTCGGGCCGCGGCGAGGCCCGGGGCCTCCCCATCGCACTGCGCGGCATATTCCTCGTCGGCGCAGGCGGGATCGTCGCGCAAACGCCGGATGCGCCAGCTCACCTCGGCCCAGGCACGCATCAACTCGGGCCAGGCCGCGGCATGAAGCAGGCGCCCGTTCCGGGTAAACCGGACTTCGCCGTCTTCGCGCAAGGTGCCGATGCGATGCAGGCAATCGGCCAGGCCCCGGCGTTCACATTCGGCCTGCAGATGCTTCGCATCAGCCGTGCGAACCTGGATCACGGCGCCCAGTTCCTCGGCGAACAGGGCAGCCAATGGATCATCGCCCAGGCCGTCCAGGGTGATGTCGAGTCCGCTATGGGAAGCAAGCGCCATTTCGATCACGGTGACCGCCAGGCCGCCATCGGAACGGTCGTGGTAGGCCAGCAATCGGCCCTGTTCGGCCAGTGCCCGGATCGCGCCGAAGAGTCCTTTCAACCGTGCCGGGTCGTCCACGTCCGGCACCGGATCCGACTGGCGGCCGTATACCTGCGCCAGCGCACTGCCACCCAAACGGTTCCGCCCGTTGCCCAGGTCGAGCAACCAGAGTTCCGTATCCGGCTCGCGCCGAAGTTCGGGCGTCAGAGTCGCGGCCGCGTCGCGCACGGGCGCAAAAGCGGTCACCGCCAATGACAGCGGCGAACGCACTTCGGTGCTTTCATCCTTGTCCTGCCAGGCGACACGCATGGACAATGAGTCCTTGCCGACCGGTATGGCGAGGCCGAGTGCCGGGCACAGTTCGGCACCCACCGCGCGCACCGAGTTATACAGGTCGGCGTTGTCGGCCGGCTCACCGGCCGCGGCCATCCAGTTCGCGGAGAGACGAACATCACCCAGGCGCGGGACATCCGCCGCCGCGATATTCGTCACTGCTTCACCCACGGCCATGCGCGCCGAAGCCGGCCCGTCGGTCACGGCAACCGGCAAACGCTCGCCGAGCCCCATGGCCTCGCCCGCCCGACCGTGATAATCGGCGGTGGTCACGGCCGCGTCGGCCACCGCCACCTGCCACGGACCCACGAGCTGGTCGCGGACACTGGCGCCGCCGACCGTGCGGTCGCCGATGGTAATCAGAAATCCCTTGTCGCCGATACCGGGCAGGGACAGGACACGCTCGAGCGCCTCGCCCAACGGAACTTCCGGCGCTTCCTCCGCGCTCGTGACCGCCTCATGCGTGCGGGTCGTGCCCGACAATTCGAGCGGGGGGAGGTCCCCGAGCAACACGCGCATGGGCAAGTCGACCACGGTTTCCCCGGTGCGCCCGTCCGCGACCCGCAGGCGGCCGTCGCCGGTCGCCTCGCCAATCACGGCCCACGGGCAACGCTCGCGCTCGCACAACTCCGCGAACGCCGGTTCGTCGCCCGGGTCGATGGCGAGCACATAGCGTTCCTGCGCCTCGTTGCACCACAGGGCCATCGCGCTCATGCCGGGTTCAGCCGAGGGGACACGGGCCAGATCGATATGCCCGCCCAGGCCGGCATCGTCCAGCAACTCCGGCACCGCGTTCGACAGGCCGCCGGCGCCGACGTCATGAATGGCGATGATGGGACTGGCCTCACCCTGTACGTTGCAGGCGGTAATGACCTCTTGGGCCCGGCGCTGCATCTCCGGGTTGCCGCGCTGCACGGACGCGAAATCCAGCTCCGCATCCTGCCCGCCGGCACGTGAGGAAGCGGCGCCGCCACCCAGGCCGATTTCCATGGCCGGTCCGCCGAGCACCACGATCCGAGCACCCGGGTGGAAGCGGTTCTTCTCGACCAGCTCACGCCGGACGGTGCCATAGCCGCCGGCGAGCATGATCGGCTTGTGGTAGCCGCGGAAACGGCCCTTGCCGCCGGCCGGATCGGGCACGCACAGGCTGCGGAAAAAGCCCGCCAGCGCCGGGCGTCCGAATTCGTTGTTGAACGAGGCCGCACCGATAGGCCCCTCGATCATGATCTGCAAGGCGCTGGCGAGCCCCGGGGCCGCGTCCGGCCCGCTCGCCTCCCAGGGGCGTGGCGCATCCGGGAAACACAGGTTTGATACCGCGTAACCGCTCAGGCCGGCCTTGGAAACGCCGCCACGGCCTGTGGCCGCCTCGTCGCGGATTTCGCCGCCCGAGCCCGTGGCCGCGCCGGGAAAGGGCGCCACCGCCGTGGGATGGTTATGCGTCTCGACCTTGATAGCGATGTCCAGTTCTACGGGCGCGTATCCGTAGCGCCCAGTCGCGGTATCGCGCTGCAGCATCTGTCCTTTCGGCCCCGCCAGCACGGCTGCGTTGTCCTTGTAGGCACTCAGGATGCCGTCCGGGCTGGCCTGGTAACTGGCGCGGATGCAGTCGAAGGGGGAAGCATCCAGCGTGGCGCCGTCCAGCGTCCACCGTGCGCGGAAAATCTTGTGCCGGCAATGCTCGGAGTTCACCTGCGCGAACATCATCAACTCGGTCTCGCTGGGATCGCGTCCGAGTTCCCCGTACGCCTTGACGAGATAATCGCGCTCGGGCGCGCCCAGCGCGAGGCCCAGTCGGGCGTCGGCATCGATCAATGCCTGCTCGCCCTGCGCGGCGAGCGGAATGGTGCGCGACGCGGCCGGTTCCGGATGGGCAAACAGCGCATCCGCGTTGTCCAGCGAAGCCACGAGCGTATGCGTCATGCGGTCCGTCAGCGCGGACTCCACGGCACGCCACTCGGTACTGCCGGGCTTTGGCAACGGCCCTTCCAGTCGGAAGGCAATGCCGCACTCGATACGCCCCACCCCGGTATAGCCGCAACGCCAGAGGATCTCGGTCGCCTTGCTCGACCACGGCGAGATGGTGCCGAAACGCGGGAGCGCGAATACGTTGGGCGCGATATCCGGCCCTTCCGGCTCGCCCTCCAGGAGCACCGCGCGGAGTTGCGCCTGCACCGCAGTGCCTGCAGGCAATTCCCGTTCGGTCAGGAAGACGAACACGGCCCCGGCGATCCGCAATTCGGGCGCCACCGCGGCCAAAGCCGCCGCCAGGCGCTCGCGCCGGAAAGGTGCATAGGCTTCGCGGCCGAAGATCACCGCCATGTCAGTCTCCCCCCTGCTCATAAGGTCTGCCACTCGAGTCCCGTATCCTGCCCGGCGATGCACACCCAGTCGGTTTCGCATCCCAGCGCCTGCACTGCACCTGCCCGGGCGAGCTCCGGCGTGTTGTTCTGCTCCGAAAGATGCGCCAGCGCCAACCGCTGCAGGCGCGAGGTGTCGATCCGGGAAAGCAGTCCGGCCGTCTGCTCGTTGCTCAGGTGCCCGTACTCCCCGGCCACGCGGCGTTTGAGCCGCGCCGGATACGGCCCGGCAACGAGCATCTGCTCGTCGTGGTTGCTTTCCAGTACGAGGCCGTTCACGCCGCCCAGAACCTGTTCGAGGTACGGCGTGGAATGGCCGAGATCCGTTACCACGGCGATCCGCTTGTCCCCGTCGCTGAACACGAACTGGGTCGGCTCGGCCGCATCATGCGGCACGATCACCGGCGTGACCTCCAGATCCCCGAGCGCAAAGGGGGCATGACTGTCGAAGACCAGCGTGGCTTCCGGCAAACGCTTGCGGAGGCCTGCATCGCGCGTGCCGGCACTGGCCCGGGGCAGGAAACCGCAACGCTCCGCAAGACGCGCGGCACCGGCAATATGGTCCGAATGTTCGTGCGTGATGAGCAGGGCATCGATATCCTCGAAGGCCAGCCCGAGACGCTGCAACCGGTATTCACACTCCTTGAGCGTCAGCCCGCAGTCGACCATGACCGTGGTCCTTCCGGCCTGGATGATCGTCGCGTTGCCGCGGCTGCCGCTCGCTGCCAGTGCGAACCTCATCCCCGACCGCCCTTGTCCGGCGGTGTATACATCGGCAACACGGTCGCGCCCTCGCCTTTCACCGTGGTGACCTTGCCCGTGCCTTCACGGCTAACCTCGTCGATCCGCACCACCGCATGCAAGGGGATATAGGTGCGCTTGACGGACTCGAACTCGGCGGCCAGTTTTTCCGCTCCCGGGTCAACGACGACCTCGGACCGCTCGCCGAAGCTCAACTCCTCGATTTCGATGAAACCGAACAGTGCACTCTGGTTGAGCTTGTGCGCATAGATCTCGTAGAGCTGGTCGCGGCTCTGGAAAATGACCTTGTAAATGTGCCGGGATGCCATGGTCACGCGGACCCCACAGCCACGAGACGCTCCATGCCACCCATGTAGGGACGCAACGCCTCCGGCAGGACGACGCTGCCATCGGCTTGCTGCCCGTTTTCGAGCACCGCGACCAGCGCCCGCCCCACGGCCAACCCCGATCCGTTCAACGAATGTGCCAAGCGGGGCTTGCCGGTGTCCGGGTCACGGAACCGTGCACGCAGCCTGCGCGCCTGGAAATCGCCGAAGTTGCTGCACGAGGAAATTTCCCGGTACGTGCCCTGCCCCGGCAGCCACACCTCGAGGTCGTAGGTCTTGGTCGCCGAAAAACCCGTATCGCCGGCGCACAGCGCCACCACACGATAGGCCAGGCCCAGTGCCTGGAGCACGGCCTCGGCATGCCCGCGCAATTCTTCCAGTACATCCCAGGACCGGTCCGGGTGCACCAGTTGCACCAACTCGACCTTGTCGAACTGGTGCTGGCGGATCATGCCGCGCGTGTCCTTGCCGTGGCTGCCCGCCTCGGAGCGGAAACAGGGCGTATGCGCCATCATCCTCAGCGGCAACTTGTCGGGATCGAGGATCTCGTCACGCACCAGGTTGGTGAGCGGCACTTCGCCGGTCGAGCTCAGGAACCAGTTGCGGTCGCCGTCCAAGCGAAAAAGATCGTCGGCGAACTTGGGCAACTGGCCGGTGCCGAGCAGGCTCGCCTCGTTAACGATGTAGGGCACGTAGAATTCGCGATAGCCATGCCGTTCGCGGTGCAAGTCGAGCATGAATTGCGCCAATGCGCGATGCAGGCGTGCGAGGTTGCCGCCCAGCACCACGAAACGACTGCCGGTGAGCTTGGCCGCCGCGCCATAATCCATTTCCCCGAGCAACTCGCCCAGCGCCACGTGGTCGCGAGGTTTGAAATCGAATTCGGGCGGCTCGCCCACGCGGCTGACTTCCACGTTTTCCGATTCGTCGGCACCTTCGGGCACCGATTCGTGCAACAGGTTGGGCACGACCAGCAGCAGGCCGTTGAGATCGGCCTCGAGCGTCGCGAACTCTTCCTTGAGTACGCCTTCCTTCGCCCCCAGTTTCGCCCCCTCTGCGAGCAGGTCCACGGCATCGCCTTTTTGCGCTTTCACGCGCCCGATTTCCCTGGCGACCCGGTTGCGTTCGGCACGCAGGTTTTCCAGCTCGGTCTGCACACGCTTGCGCTCGTTTTCAAGCGCCAGGAAACGCTCGCGTTCAAACTCGAACCCCCGACGTGCCAGGTTGGCGCAGACGCTGTCGAGATCGTTGCGCAACAGGCGCGGATCGATCACGGCGTCTCCCCCATCCACATGTCGGCCAGCCAGCTCACCACGTGACCCGGCTTGATGCCCTCGAGCTCGGACAGCACCTGGTCGACGCGTTCGGGGCTGTCGTAGAACTCGATGGTCACGGGCAGGTCGTAAGAGACGTCGAGAATGCGGGCCGTGCGGATCTTGCGCGAGCCGCCGAAGCCGGCCACGCCCTGGTAGACCGTGACGCCGTGCACCTTCCAGCGGTCGTGGAGATCATTCAGCAACTCCTCGACTTTCTGGTCCCGCTGGGAAAGAAAGACCCGAACCATTCGCACACTGCGGAAATTCATAGACGTGCCCCCAACACATAGCCGATCCAGACGAGCAACAGCGACAAAGCCAGGTTCGCGGCCACGTTGAGCCCGGCGCGTACCAGCTCGCCGCTCTGCAACAATTCGAGCGTCTCCAGCGAAAAGGTGGAAAACGTGGTCAAGGCACCCAGCACGCCGGTCAGCACCAGGGCGCGAGCCGCGGGGCTGGTGCCCAGCAGCCGCTGGGAGAACCACGCGAACAGGAACCCGATGAGGAAAGCCCCCAGGGCGTTGACGAACAGCGTCCCCCAGGGAAAGCCCGTGCCGATGGCGGCGGCCGCCCAGCGCGAGATGCCGAAACGCAGCAGCGCCCCCAGTCCACCACCCACGGCCACAGCCACCCAGATCATGATCAGTCCGTTGTCACGGCGCTTGGCATGCGGCACCGCTGCGTCGAATTGGCGCATATTTTAACCGCTGATGACAGGAACAGAGCCTCATTTTCCCGCGAGGGACGCCAATAAGTGTGGGAGCGGCGGTCCCCGCCGCGATTCCTTTGACTGGAATCCGGATCGCTGCGCGCCCGGAATGACTACGACTTCTGTCCCGACGTGCCCAACTCGGGGCCCTCGATCACTCCAGCGGCCGGGCCAGTAACCAATTCATCGCGGCGGTGACCCGCCGCGCCCACTTAATCCTTGCCCCGTGTTTTACCGCTCCGCTTCGCCTTCGCGTCGAGTTCGGCGAAGTGGCGCAGGCGCTCGGCGATCTTCTGTTCCAGACCCCGCTCGACCGGGCGGTAATAGTGGCGCTCGGGCATGCCCTCGGGGAAGTAGCGCTCACCCGCCGCATAGCCTTCCGCCTCGTCGTGAGCGTAACGGTACTTTGCGCCGTGGCCCATCTTCTTCATCAGGTCCGTGGGCGCGTTGCGCAGGTGCAGGGGCACTTCCGCGGCGCCGTACTGGCGGGCATCCCGGCGTGCCGCGCCGAAAGCCTTGTAGACGGCGTTGCTCTTGGCGGCGACGGTCATGTAGACCACGGCCTGGGCAATCATGAGCTCGCCCTCCGGGCTGCCCAGTCGCTCGTAGGCATTCCAGGCATCCAGGGCCAGGGTGAGGGCACGGGGATCGGCGAGGCCGATGTCCTCGCTCGCCATGCGGACCAGGCGCCGCGCAATGTAGAGGGGGTCGACGCCGCCCTCGATCATGCGCGCCAGCCAGTACAGGGCAGCATCCGGCGACGATCCGCGCACGGCCTTATGCAGGGCCGATATCTGATCGTAGAAAAGATCGCCGCCCTTGTCGAAATGGGCCAGGCGCTCCCCCAGCAATTCATGGAAACCGTCATCGTCGAGCGGCTGGGAACGATGCGCCGCCGCGACCGATTCCAGGAGATTCAAGGCGCGCCGGGCATCGCCGCCCGCGGCCGCGGCGATATCGGTCCGCCAGGCGGCGGGCAGATCGTCTTCCGCCAGGCCCAGCCCCCGCTCCGGGTCGGTCTGGGCCCGCAGCAGGATGGTTTCAAGCGCAGTCTCGTCGAGGGCGGCGAGCCGCATCACCTGGCAGCGCGAGAGCAGCGCGCCCCGCACTTCGAACGACGGGTTCTCGGTGGTGGCCCCGATCAGGATGACCGTGCCCTGCTCCACGTGCGGCAGCAGCGCATCCTGCTGCGCCTTGTTGAAACGATGGATCTCGTCGAGGAACAGGACGACAGTCTGGCCTTCGGCCCGCAACTGCTCGGCCGTCTCGATGACCGCCTTGACGTCCTTCACCCCGGCGGTCACCGCCGATAACGGGAAAAAACGGGCCTGGTGCGCCGCGGCCAGCAGGCGGGCAAGCGTCGTCTTGCCGCTGCCCGGCGGTCCCCAGAGAATCAGCGAGGGCAGCAGCCCGCCGGCCAGCGGCCGGGCCAGGCTGCCGCCCGGGCCGACGAGCGCCGCCTGCCCGACGACTTCCTCTAGCGAGCGCGGGCGCATGCGCTCGGCCAGCGGCTGGCTGTCCGTCACGCCCTGCCCCGGATGTTTGCGGTTGTGCAGGTCATCAGCCAGCCTCCCGGCGGTCTTTCCAGTTCCACCACAGCAGCCGCTCGGGTTCGCGGCCGCCCTCGGCGTAATACACGGCGCATCGCAGGACATAGAGCATGCAGCGGTCGATGTGCCCGCCCTGTTGCGCCATCATCCGCTCATACAGCGCTTCGGGCCGTTGCCCGCGCAACTGCTCCACCCGTTCTATGCCGAGTTCATTGAGATCCCGCGCGATCGACTTGCCCACTCCGGGAATCTCCCGGAGATTGCCGGGGTCGCTCGCTTCACTGCTCACCTACTCGCGCCTCCCGCGGCTCAGCCGCCCGATCCGCTCCCCTGGTGCACGACGTCGACGCCCTCGGGAGGCGAGAATTTGAACAGGCTGTCATCCAGTTTTAGGTTGCGCTCGACATCCGTGAAAACGATGCGGGTGGTCTGGTCCAGTTTCGACTCCAGCACAAGCTGGCCCAGCTCGCCGCGCTGGTCCAGCCCCACCTGCATCGCGCTGTAGTCGCTCTGGGCGTTGCGCGGCACCAGCCGGATCCAGCGCAGGCCGTCATGGTCGCCCGCGTCGCTGACGATGAACTGGTCCTCGACCTTTCCCGTGCCCGCCAGCAACGCCGCGGGACCGGCAGCGAGGGCATGGCGCTCGTCACGCACGGTGACCTGCTGCAGGCCCGGATCGTACAGCCAGAGCTTGTTGCCGTCGGCCACGATCAACTGGCGGTAAGGCTTGGTGTAATCCCAGCGGAAACGGCCGGGCTTGGCGATAGCCAGCGTGCCTGAGGACTGCTTGACCGTGGCCGCGTTGGCATTTTTCACGGTTTCGGAAAAATGCGCCCTGAGCGTATGGGTCTGGCTGAACAGATGGTCCAGCCGCTGGGCGGGTTCCGGGGCGCCGGCCCGGGCATTGGCGCCCAGTACGAGAAGGCAGGCTGCCGCGGCGGTGATAGTCAGGGTGCGTAACATCTTGTCTCCTATTCGGGTGGCGGCGCGGCCAGGACTTCCCGGCTGCCGTTCGGCTGCAACGGACCGACGATACCGACCCGCTCCATCTGCTCGACCAGGCGTGCCGCCCGGTTGTAGCCGATGCGCAGGCGCCGTTGCACGGCGGAGATCGAGGCCCGGCGGGTCTCGGTCACGATGCGCACGGCCTCGTCATAGAGTGGATCGTCTTCGTCGCTGCCGGTTCCCGCCGCGCCCCCCCCGGACGCACGGCTTTCGTCGACCGGCTCGAGCACGTCGTCCAGGTAGGCGGGCTCGCCCGACTCCTTGAGCCACGCGGTGACGCGATGCACTTCCGCGTCGCTGACGAAGGCGCCATGCACGCGCTGCACCAGCGAGGTGCCCGGCGGCAGGAACAGCATGTCGCCGTTGCCAAGCAGGCTCTCGGCGCCCATCTGGTCGATGATCGTGCGTGAATCGACGCGGGCCGAGACCTGGAAGGCGATGCGCGCCGGGATGTTGGCCTTGATCAGGCCCGTGATCACGTCCACCGACGGGCGCTGGGTCGCGACCAGCAAGTGGATACCGGAAGCGCGCGCCTTCTGCGCCAGGCGGGCGATCAGTTCCTCGACCTTCTTGCCGGTGACCAGCATCAGGTCCGCCAGTTCGTCGATCACCACCACGATGCTGTACAGGGGCTCGAGCTTGGGTACCTCGCCGTTCTCGTCGGGCTCGCCCAGGGGATCGGGAATGCTCTCGCCCTTCTTTTCCAGGTCGCGCAGCTTGCGGTTGAAGCTCGCGAGGTTGCGCACCCCTGCGGCCGCCAGCCGCCGGTAGCGGCGATCCATCTCGGCCACGCACCACTTCAGCGCCACGCCGGCATCGCTCATGTCGGTCACGACCGGGGTCAACAGGTGCGGAATGCCGTCGTAGATGGACAGCTCCAGCATCTTGGGGTCGATCAGGATCAGGCGCACGTCGTCGGGCGAGGCCTTGTAGAGCAGGCTGAGGATCATGGCGTTGATGGCCACGGACTTGCCCGAGCCGGTCGTGCCGGCGATCAGCAGGTGTGGCATGCGCCCGAGGTCGGTCACCACCGCCTGGCCTGAAATGTCCCGCCCCAGCGCCAACGTCAACTTCGAAGCCGAACGCTCGTAGGCGTCGGAGCGCAGGATTTCCCCGAAGGTCACCAGCTCGCGCGTCTCGTTCGGCACTTCGAGCCCGACCACGGTCTTGCCGGGAATGATCTCGACCACGCGTACGCTCACCGCGGACAGCGCCCGCGCCAGGTCCTTGGACAACTGGCTGATCTGGCTCACCTTGACGCCCGCGGCGGGCTGCAGTTCGAAGCGCGTGATCACCGGCCCCGCGTGCACGGCCACCACCTCGACGTCCACACCGAAGTCGCGCAGCTTGATCTCGACCAGCCGGGACATGGCCGTCAGGGCTTCCTTGCTGTAGCCCTCCGCATGTTCGGGCGGCGGATCCAGCAATTCCAGGGAAGGCAGGCCGCCGGCCACCGGCTTGGGCGCGAACAGCGGCTTCTGGCGCTCGCGCTCCGCTCGCGGGCTGGGCGGCACGATCTTGACCGTGGGCTCGATCTTGGGCTGCGGACGCTTCTCGCGGCGCACCCGCTCCCGCTGGACTTTTTCGCTGCGCTCGGCGCGGGCGGTCCGGGCGTCGCGGCGTTCGCGCCAACGGGCATGACGGGCTTGCAGCCACTCCCAGGCCCGCAGGGCCCCGGCGCCGACCCGGTCCATCAGGCCCAGCCAGGACAATCCCGTCGCCACCGTGATGGCGGCCACGAGCATGGCCAGGAGGACCAGCGCCGTGCCGGCATCGCCCAGCACCCCGACCATCGGCGTGCCGATGGCCTTGCCGATCACGCCGCCCGCGCCGCCCGGCAGCCAGTCCGGGCCCGGGGCGGCGACCAGCGCCAGCAGGGTGGACAGCGCCGTGAGACCGACGGCAAGGGCGGTAAAACGTGCAGTGCGTACCCAGCGGTTGCGCTGGAGCAGCCCCCGGAACAACAGCCAGCCGCAATAGGCCACGAGCAGCGGGAAGGCATAGGCGCTCGCGCCCAGGAGAAAGAGCAGGATGTCGCTCACCCAGGCGCCCGCCGGGCCGATCAGGTTGTGCACATGCGTGGCGCTCGTGCTCACGGTATAACTGGGGTCGGACGCGTCGAAGCTGGCCAGGGCGACGGCCAGCACGACGGCCAGGGCACCGGTCAGCCAGAAGCCCGCTTCACGGGCAGCAGGCGTGAGGCGTTCGAGTATCAGGCCCTCTGTGCGAGGTTCGGGTTCGCGGGACTTCGCCATCCGTAACGGTTTGTAGTTGAATCGACCCTATTGAGTTTAACTCGGATAGTGCATCGGGGCTTGCGGCCGGGCACAGTCCGTACACGAGGATGGCCGGCGCCCCCGCCTCCGCCCGTCGCCGAAGCCTTGCGCCACCCCTTAAAATAGCCCCGAGACAACATTCCGGTTAGCTGCAAGGAACCCGACCCATGGCCGACACCAAACACCACAAGCTCATCATTCTTGGCTCCGGCCCCGCCGGCTATACCGCGGCCGTGTATGCCGCCCGTGCCAATCTCGACCCCGTGTTGATCACCGGCCTCGCGCAGGGCGGCCAGCTCATGACCACGACCGATGTCGACAACTGGCCCGGCGACGTCGAGGGCCTGCAGGGACCGGACCTGATGGTGCGCATGCAGCAGCATGCCGAGCGCTTCGGCACCGAATTCGTCTTCGACCATATCGCAAGCGCCCATCTCGACGAAAAGCCCCTCCGCCTGGAGGGCGACAGCGGCTCCTATACCTGCGACGCGCTGATCATCGCGACCGGCGCCGATGCCCGCTACCTCGGGCTCGACTCCGAGGAAGCCTACAAGGGCAAGGGCGTTTCCGCCTGCGCGACCTGCGACGGCTTCTTCTTCCGCGAACAGGACATCGCCGTGGTCGGCGGCGGCAACACCGCGGTGGAAGAAGCCCTGTATCTCGCCAACATCGCCAGGCAGGTGACGCTGATCCACCGGCGCGACGAACTGCGCGCCGAAAAAATCATGCAGGACCGGCTGTTCGAGCGCGAGCGCGAAGGCCGTATCAGGATCCTCTGGAACCGCACGGTCGAGGAAGTGCTGGGTGACGGGGACGCCGTCACCGGCCTGCGGCTCAAGGGTTCGAACGGCGAAACGGCCGACGAGGAAATCGCCGTGACCGGGGTTTTCATCGCCATCGGCCACACGCCCAACACGGATATCTTCGAGGACCAGCTGGAGATGCAGAACGGCTACATCGTGGTCCGCAGCGGCCGTCACGGCGACGCCACCGCCACCAGCTTGCCCGGCGTGTTCGCCGCGGGCGACGTCATGGACCATGTCTACCGCCAGGCGGTCACCTCCGCGGGCAGCGGCTGCATGGCAGCGCTGGACGCCGAACGCTACCTGGAATCGCTCGGCCACGGGGGCTGAGCCGGACGCCCTTTGCTGTCGGTCAGGCAACACGGCTCGATCAACGAAATCGCCCCGGCGGACTGGGACGCGCTGGTCGACAGCGAGCAGCCCTTCCTGCGCCACGCCTACCTGGCCGCGCTGGAAACCAGCGGATCCGTCGGCCCCGGAACGGGATGGATTCCCCGCATCCTGTCTATCAGCGATGACGACAGCACGCTGGCCGGCGCCGTGCCGCTGTTCGAGAAGCATCATTCCAACGGTGAATTCGTCTTCGACTGGGACTGGGCGGAAGCCTATGCCGCCACCGGGCGCGATTATTATCCCAAGCTGGTCGCCGCCGTCCCTTTCACGCCCGTATCGGGCCCACGCATTCTTGCCGCCCCGGGGGCCAGCCCCGGGGTCAGCCGGGCGCTGGCCGCCTACGCGCGCGAACAGGTCGAGGCCGACCGGCTTTCCTCTCTGCACTGGCTCTTTGTCGCCGACGAGCAGATACCGTTGCTGGAAAGCGAAGGCTGCCTGATACGCACCGGTTGTCACTTCGAGTGGCGCAACCCCGGCGTCGGCGATTTCCAGGAATGGCTGGGCACGCTCAGTTCCTCGCGGCGCAAGTCGATCCGCCGCGAACGGCGCAGGGTCGCCGAAGCCGGCATTCACTGCAACTGGCATACAGGTAACCAGCTCGACGCGCGGCAATTGGACACCGTCTACGAACTCTATGCCGCAAATTACTACGCCCATGGCATGCGCCCGTACCTGAGTCCGCATTTCTTCGAAATCATCGCGCGAGGCCTCGGCGAGGCCTTTACGGTATGCCTCGCTTCGCGGGGCGAGGAAGTGGTGGCCGGCGCGTTGTTCCTGAGCGGCGGCAACAGCCTGTACGGCCGTTACTGGGGGGCCTTCGAATGGATCGATTGCCTGCACTTCGAAGTGTGCTACTACCAGGGAATTGAACACGCCATACGCCAGGGCTATGCGCGGTTTCATCCCGGCGTCCAGGGCGAGCACAAGCTGCTGCGCGGCTTCGAACCCCACCTGCATTACTCCGCCCACTGGCTCCCCGACGCTGACTTCCGGCGCGCCGTGGCGAAATTCCTCGCGCGCGAACGCCACGCGGTCGACGCCTATGCCGAAGCCGCAGCGACTTACCTGCCGTTTCGCAAGAGCGGTCCATGAATGCCCCGCAACCGGCCGTGCTTGAGCCGGGCGCAGCCTGCGAGTTCCCGCCCGACATGGCGGCCCTCGACGTCCCGAACGGATTGATCGCCATTGGTGGAGACCTTTCGACCGAGCGCCTGGTGGCCGCTTACCGGCGCGGCATTTTTCCGTGGTATGAAGCCGGGCAACCCATCCTGTGGTGGACGCCCGAACCGCGCCTGATCCTGCGGCCGTCACGCATGCATGTGGGACGGAGCCTGCGCAAGCGGCTTCGGCGCGAGGATTACACCCTGCGCTTCGACAGCAATTTCACCGGCGTCATCCATGCCTGTGCCAAACCGCGCGGCGATTCGACAGACACCTGGATCACGCCCGAGATGATTGACGCTTACATACGGTTGCATCGACTGGGTATTGCGCACTCGGTGGAGGTCTGGCGGGAAGATCGCCTCGTTGGCGGGCTCTATGGCCTGGCGATGGGCGCTGTTTTTTTTGGCGAATCGATGTTCAGCCGTGAGCCCGACGCCTCCAAGCTTGCCTTGCATGCCCTGTGCGAAAGCGGCAAGACGCGGGGGGCGGCCTTGATCGACTGCCAGGTTCCATCACGGCATCTCATCAACCTGGGTGCCGAACTGATTTCCAGGGACGAATTCACTGCAGCCTTGCAGTCGGCTCTCGGCGTCCAGGCGCCCTGGCCCTTTCAGAACCGGTAACCGATGCCGGCGTAAACCCCCTTGAACACCATGTCGCCATTAATGGTGAAGCGGCTGTCGTCGAAATGCAGCCGCAGGCGCCGCCAGCCGGCGCTCAGCAACAGTCCGGAATCGAAGTGGTAGGCAAGTCCGGTACGCAGGTCGAAGAAATAGCTCTTGGCATATTGGATGTAAGACCCCCTGAACAGGACATCCAGTCCGCGGGTCGCGTGCAGGACCAGACCGATATGCCCCATGGGCAGCCAGGCGACATTCCCGCTCGAGGTATGCGCCTCGAAATACTGCTGCACCGGCGTGGTCTGCTCCGCCTTGCCCGTGACCGGTATATTGAGGTTCAGCCACCGCGCCTCGATGCCGATTCGAATGTTCGCCAGGCGGTTATCGACCGGACTCCAGAACGCAAGGGCGTAGCCCGTCTTGAGCATGACCTGACTGTATACATGCCCGTTTGCGACGTAAGTCACCCCGCCCCAGGTGATGTCCGCATGCAGGATGGTGGCACCATTGCTGTTGATATGCGTATACCCGAACTCCAGATCCGGCAGGTAAGGGGTCCCATGGCGCCAGTCCAGCATGAAGCCGGAGTTCATGTTGCGGCCCAATTCGAGATCGTTGCGCAAGTCGACGGAAGCCGAGGTGCCGTTGACCTGAACCCTCGTGTCGTAGGCGTGCCCCGATATGCCGGCGTTCCAGCCCACCGCCTGGAATTCGACGGCAGATGCGCCGTACGCAGCTTGCGCCACAGGCAAGGCACAGCAAAAGGCCAGGAGCGCGAACCATCCCTTCAGTGAGTTTTCCATGGACATCCAGCCGCCTTTCGTGCCGTATCGTACAAGCCCGGGATAATAGCCAAGATAAGCGGCGTTTGCCTTATTGCTCCAGTTTCGGCAAAATGATCCGGTTATTTCAAGGGATTTCCAAACGCTTCATGGCGAAGGAAGACAGCATACAGATGGAAGGCAAGGTCATCGAGACCCTGCCCAACACGATGTTCCGTGTCGAGCTGGAGAACGGGCACGTCGTCACGGCCCACATTTCCGGCCGCATGCGAAAGAATTACATCCGCATCCTGACCGGCGACAATGTCACGGTGGAACTCACCCCCTACGACCTGACCAAGGGCCGGATCGTTTTCCGCGGGCGTTGACGGAAGCGGATCCGCCCGGATTCCGCCGTCTCAGGCACCGGTCCCCAGAAGAATTCCCGCCAGCAACAGCCCGGCAACCACGACCCCGACAATCACGAAACGCCAGTCACGGCCGCGTGTGCTCTGGATCACGCCGGCTATCAACCTCATGAAAGGTGCCAGCAGCAGCACGAGCAGCCCGGCCTCGATGAAGCCGCGCGGTTGCAGGCCTGCGATACCGCGTATGGCATTTTCCACCAGACCCGCCAGACTGCGGACCTGGAATGGCTGGCTTGCCCCGCCCCGCGCCAGGAACAGGATCAGTCCCGACATGAACAGCGCGGAGGCCAGGATGATGCTGACCGTAATGACCACGGCCGTCAAACGCCCACCCTCGGTCGCGCCGGATCTCATGAAACCCCCAGGCCACGGAGGACCATCTCCACGGCAACGGCCGCCAGCACCAGGGTGAACAGCCGGCGCAAGCCTTCTACGCGTATCCGCGGCAGCAGGCGCGCGCCCAGGGCTGCGCCGGCAAGTATCCCCAGGACAATGGGTGCCACCACCAGCGGCGGCGTATCGCCGTGGCTCAGGTAATAACCGGCTCCGGTCGCGGCGGTCATGCCGATCATGAAGTTGGAAGTGGCTGTCGACACCCGGAACGGCAGGCGCATGAAGCGATCCATCGCCAGGACCTTGAAGACCCCGGATCCGATACCGAGTAGCGCGGAAAGCAGGCCGGCGCCGATCATCATCAGGAAACCCCGCCCTACACCGGTCACGCCATAGCTGCATTCACTCCCATCCGCTTCCGCGTAAGTATCACCGAGCCCGAACCATTCCGCGGTCCGGCTGCTCGTGGACACGAGTGAAGAATGCGTTCGGGAAGCCTGGTGGGAAAGCAGGACCGTCGGCAGGAGCATGATGCCGAAGACCAGGATGAGCACGTGGCTGGAGACCTCGTGCGCGACGGCCACGCCGATGAGTGCCCCGCCGGAAGCCGCCACCTGCAGTAGCAGCCCGACACGGATATTGGTGAGCCCCGAGGCCATGACGCGGCGCGCCGCACCGATGGAAGTCGCCACGACGCCGAAAATGCTGGTGCCGATGGCCAGCTGCGCGGGAAGACCGAAACCCAGAGTGAGCACAGGCACGATGACGACGCCTCCGCCCATCCCCGTCAGCGCACCCAGACCGCCCGCGGCCACTCCGACCAGGAGGAGAATGCCCAGATCGAGGTAATGCATCGGCCGGTTCCACGCGCGCGTAGAGACGCAATGATAACCGGCCTTTGCGAACGGGAGATGACTCCGGTATGACGCCCGGTTACGCGGACTGCGCCTGGGCCGCCTCGGCGACGAACTCGAAGCCTTCCGCGCCCGACGACACGTGAACCGTGTCGCCGGAACTGAAACGGCCCTCGAGTATGGCTTCGGCGAGCGGGTTCTCCAGCTGCTGCTGGATCGCGCGCTTCAACGGCCGTGCTCCATAGACCGGATCGAACCCGGCGTCGCCCAGCTTGTCGAGCACGGCCTCGTCCAGTTCGAGCGTCATTTCGCGTGCCGCCAGACGCCGGCGCAGGTAATCCACCTGGATACCGGTGATCGCCCGCAACTGCGTGCGATCCAGCGGATGGAAGACCACGACTTCGTCCACGCGGTTGATGAATTCGGGCCGGAACTGCCCGCGCACGATTTCCATGACCGCGTCGCGCATCGCGGTGTAATTCTCCTCGCCCGCCATGCGCTGGATGACATCCGAGCCCAGATTCGAGGTCATCACCACCACCGCGTTGCGGAAGTCCACGGTGCGGCCCTGGCCGTCGGTCAGGCGCCCGTCGTCGAGCACCTGCAGCAAGACGTTGAATACGTCCGGATGCGCCTTCTCGACCTCGTCGAGCAGGATGACCGCATACGGCCGGCGGCGCACGGCCTCGGTCAGGTAGCCGCCCTCTTCGTAACCGACATAGCCGGGGGGCGCCCCGATCAGCCGGGCCACGGAGTGCTTCTCCATGAATTCGCTCATGTCGATGCGCACCATTGCCTCTTCCGTATCGAAGAGAAAATCGGCGAGCGCCTTGCACAGCTCGGTCTTGCCCACGCCCGTGGGCCCGAGGAACAGGAACGAGCCGTTGGGCCGCTTGGGGTCGGCGAGGCCCGCGCGCGAGCGGCGCACCGCGTTGGCGACGGCATTGATCGCCTCGTCCTGGCCGATCACGCGCTTGTGCAGCGCCTCCTCCATGCGCAGCAGCTTCGCCTTTTCGCTTTCCAGCATCTTGGAGACGGGAATGCCCGTCCAGCGCGAGACCACCTCGGCGATTTCCTCGTCCGTGACCTTGTTGCGCAGCAGGCGCGGCGCCTCGCTTTCGGCGGCGTCCTCACGGGACTGGGCCTCGCTCAACTGTTTTTCCAGTTGGGGAATGCGCCCGTACTGGATCTCGGACATGCGGCTGAGGTCGCCCGCGCGCCGCGCCGTATCCAGTTCGATGCGCGCGCGCTCGAGCTCTTCCTTGATCTGCGCCGTGCCCTGCAGGGCGGCCTTTTCCGCCTTGAGGATTTCCTCGAGGTCGGCATACTCGCGCGACAACGCGTCGATTTCCTCCTCAAGCGTATCCAGCCGCCGTTTCGAGGCCGCGTCCTTTTCCTTTTTCAGCGCCTCGCGCTCGATCTTGAGCTGGATGAGCCGGCGCTCGAGCCGATCCAGTTCCTCGGGCTTGGAATCGATTTCCATGCGGATACGGCTCGCTGCCTCGTCCACCAGATCGATGGCCTTGTCGGGCAACTGGCGGTCGGTGATGTAGCGCTGCGACAGCGAGGCCGCAGCGACGATCGCGGGGTCGGTAATCTCGATGCCGTGATGCACCTCGTAGCGTTCCTTGAGCCCGCGCAGGATCGCGATGGTGTCCTCGAGCGTCGGCTCATCCACGAGCACCCGCTGAAAACGGCGTTCCAGGGCCGCATCCTTCTCGATGTACTTGCGGTATTCGTCGAGCGTGGTGGCGCCGATGCAATGCAGTTCGCCACGCGCCAGGGCGGGCTTGAGCATGTTGCCGGCATCCATCGCGCCCTCCGCCTTGCCCGCGCCGACCATGGTGTGCAACTCGTCGATAAAGAGAATGATGCGCCCTTCTTCCTTGCCCACTTCCGCGAGCACGGTCTTGAGCCGCTCCTCGAACTCGCCGCGGAACTTGGCCCCGGCGAGCAACGCCGCCATGTCGAGCGCGAGCAGGCGCTTGTCCTTGAGCCCCTCCGGCACCTCGCCGTTGAGTATGCGCTGCGCCAACCCTTCCACGATCGCCGTCTTGCCCACACCGGGCTCGCCGATCAGCACCGGGTTGTTCTTGGTGCGCCGCTGCAGGATCTGGATCACGCGGCGAATCTCCTCATCACGGCCGATCACCGGATCGAGCTTGCCGGACTCGGCGCGCGCCGTGAGATCGAGCGTGTACTTGTCCAGCGCCTGGCGCTTGTCCTCGGCATTGGGATCGTTCACCCGTGCGCCGCCGCGCAGCTCCTCGATGGCGTGTTCGACGGCGGCCTTGGTCGCGCCGGCCTCCTTGAGCGCATCCCCGACTTCGCCCTTGTCTTCCATGCAGGCGAGCACGAACAGCTCGCCCGCGACGAACTCGTCCTTGCGCTGCTGGGCAAGCTTGTCGGTAATGTTCAGTACCCGCGTAAGATCGTTGCCGATATGCACCTCGCCGGGCGTGCCCTTCTGCTGGGGCAGGCGGTCGATGATGGCGTCAAGACGGTTCTCCAGCACGCTGATGTTGGCCCCCGCCTTGGACAGGAGCGGACGCACGCTGCCGCCGTCCTGCTGCAGCATGGCGCGCATCAGGTGCGCGGGTTCGATGAAGGGTTGATCGCGGCCGACCGCGAGGGACTGCGCCTCCGCGAGCGCCATCTGGAATTTGCTGGTCAGTTTGTCGAGTCGCATGGAAACGGTTCACGTCTTGAACTGTTACAACAATGGGGGCGCCGGCCCCGTGTTTCAAGCGCGTTACCGTCCCCGGATCACCCGGGCAGCAAGCGGACGATGAGGTAGATCAAGGCGATGCCGGAGGCGACCAGCATGACCGTCAGGGTGGCGCGACGGCCCGGATGGTGGCCGCGCAAGCGCGGGATCAAGTCCGCCAGTGCGATGTAGATCAAGCTGGCGCCGGCTACGGTCAACATATACGCCAGGGCACCGGGGGCGCCGCGCAGGCAGACCAATGCAATGAAGCCACCGGCGAGCAGTGCCGCGCTGGACGCCATGGTCAACAAGAGCGCGCGCGCACGTCCCATGCCCGTCATCACCAGGACCGACAAATCCCCCACCTGCTGGGGAATGTGGTGCGCCAGGATCGCGGCGAACAGCAGCAGCGCCGTCTTGTGGTCGGCCAGCACCGCGGCCGCCAGCAAAACACCCGCGATCAGGTTGTGCAGGCTGGTACCGGTCAGGACCATCACTGCGGTGGCCCGTTCCTCGGCACGGGGCAAGGCCGCCTGGTTCCCGGGCTCGATCTCGTGCGCGTGATGCCAGTGAATCAACTTTTCCAGCGCAAAGAAACTCAACACACCCAGGGCCAGGGTCAGTCCCAGGTTGACCCCGCGCTGCGAATCCGCACCCGAGAATGCGGTCGGCAAGAGGTCGAGGCAGGCCGCGCCGAGCAGAACCCCCGTGCTGAAACTCACCAGCGCCGGGACCAGGCGGGTAAGCAGGCGCGAGCCCAGGCTCGCCAGAATGATCGCCCCCGAGGTGCTGGCCAGGGCTCCAACCCCCGTCAGCATCAAGACCCACGCCCAGTTCGCCATCATGGCTTCCCCGCAAACGTTGTATTTATCCTGACAGAGCCGTCAAGCCCTCTAGCGAGGGCGGCTGCTTTGCCGAGTCGGCTCAGGCTCAATTTTCCAGCCAGGCCAAAGTTGCCATGCGCCCGGTCACACCGTCGCGCCGGTAGGAATAAAAACGCTCGTGATCGGCATAGGTGCACAGGCCGCTTTGCTCCACCCGTGCCACGCCCGCGGCTTCCAGGCACGACTGCGCCAGCCGTGCCAGGTTGCATTGCCAATGCGAGGCATCGCCCGTGCCCGCAAAGGCCTGTTCCTGCCCGGGAAAAGAGACGAGTGCGTCATGAACCTTTGCATCAACCTCGTAATGCCGTGGCCCGATGCCGGGGCCGATCCAGGCGGCCACGTGCCGCGGCTCCACCTGCATGGCCTGCAAGGCCGCATCGAGCACGCCCGCGGCCAATCCGCGCCAGCCTGCATGGGCGACGGCCATAGCCCGGCCGTCCGCCGCAGCCAGCACCACCGGCAGGCAATCGGCCGTCATCACCGCCAGAACCCGACCGGGCGCATGCGTGACGGCACCGTCCGCCATGGGCGGTGAATCGTAATCCCGGGCATCGGCATCCGCGATGCAGGTCCCATGCACCTGTTCGAGCCAGAGCGGCTCACGGGGAATCGAGAAGGCCTGCCGGATACGCCTGCGATTCTCATCCACGGCTCCGGAGTCGTCGCCCACATGCAAGGCCGAATTCAGGCTCGCATAGGGTCCTCCGCTCACCCCGCCCGTGCGCACGGTAGTCAGCACCCTCGAGTCCGGGCCCAAAGCTTGCCGGGGAATGACTGCATCGAGCTGCAGGTTCATGCCGCCGGCTCGCGCAATGCCGCCAGCAACGCCGCCATGTCGGCAGGCAACGGCGCCTCGAACCGGCACTCCGCGCCGGTCGCGGGATGCCGAAATTCGAGGCGGGCGGCATGCAAGGCCTGGCGCGGGAATTCGCGTACCGCCCTCGCTGCGCCGGCGCTCAGGCCCGCCACGAGCCCCTGGCGCCCGGCATAGACCGGATCGCCGACGATCGGGGTACCCATATGACTCAGGTGCACGCGTATCTGGTGGGTGCGGCCGCTCTCCAGCGTGACCGCCAGAAGCGTATAACCGCCCAGACGCTCGAGCACCCGGGTGTGGGTGACGGCGGGCTTGCCCCGCGGATTGACCGCCATGCGCGTACGCGCCGTGGGGTGGCGGCCAATGGGGGCCTCGATGCGCGAGCCCGCCACAACGTCGCCGCGGACCAGGGCGCGATATTCGCGATGGATCTCACGCCGCGCCAGGGCCGCGACCAGGCCCGCGTGGCTCGCCGTCGTCTTCGCCACCACCAGCAGGCCGGAGGTGTCCTTGTCCAACCGGTGCACGATCCCCGCGCGCGGCAGACGGTCCAATTCCGGCGCGTGGTGCAGCAGCGCGTTGACCAGGGTTCCACTCCGGTTGCCGGCCCCCGGATGTACCACCAGCCCCGGAGGCTTATTGATCACTATCAGATCGGCGTCTTCGTGGACGATATCCAGCGCGATGGGCTCCGGCGAATCCTCGATCACCGGCTCGAGCACTGCCTCCAGCACCACCTGTTGCCCGGCCTCCAGCCGGCTGCTGGCCCGCTCCACACGGCCTTCCACCGTGACGAAGCCGTCCGCTATCCAGGATTGCAGGCGGGTTCGGGAATATTCGGGGAACGCCCCCGCCAACACGCGGTCGAGGCGTTTTCCGGCCTGCTCGGGGCCGACCGTGAGTTCGTGTTGGCGAACTTCGGGCTGCCCGCCCGGTCTGAGGCCGTTAGAATAGTCTCTTTCAGGTGCAGAAAAACGCATGCGTCCACTCATTCCTTTATTGCTCGCCACAATGCTCGGCACCGCCCTGCTCGGCGGCTGTGCCAGCGGCCCCAAGAAGATCCCGCCCGACAGTACGCTTTACAAACACGCCAAGGACGCCCTGACCGTGGAAAACTGGAAATCGGCCGCGAATCAATTGCGCACGCTGATTTCCACCTACCCATTCGGCAAGTATGCCACGCAAGCCCGGCTCGACCTGATTTATGCCTACTACCGGGGGGGCAACACCGACGAGGCCGCCAAGCAGGCGGACGATTTTGTCAAGGAAAACCCGGCCAACCCCTACGCCGCCTACGCCATGTTCATGAAGGGCGTGGCCTACGCCAATGCCTTGCAGCGCGGACCGCTCGATTCGCTCTTCGGCGTCAGCCTGACCGAACGCGATCCGCTCGACCAGGAGCAGGCTTTTACCGCTTTCAAGCAACTGGCCAAGCGTTACCCGGATTCGCGATATACGAAACAGGCCCGGCAGTGGATGGTTTTCGTACGCACCCGACTGGCTCAATTCAATCTCAGTATCGCCCGGTTCTATCTCGTCAGGAAACAATGGGTGGCAGCCGCGGCACGCGCAAACCGGATCGTGACCGAATTCCCGGGCACCACGGCGGCCAGGCCGGCACTGAAAATCCTGGCGAGAAGCTACAAGGCCCTGGGTGAGGATGACCTGGCCGCTCAGGCGCAGGCGTGGTACGACTACAACTACGGCGCGGGCGCGGGCGCCCGCCAGATGGCCGGCAGCGACAACAACCGCTGAACCGCCGCCGGGATAAAACGACCGGCGCCTGCGGGTATGGCGCCCCCCGGAGGGGGATCAGTCGGAAGCGCCCTGCTGCTCCTGTTCCTCGTCCTCCGGAGGCGGGGAAGGCCTGAAACCGGAAGTGATCGGGTAGCAGCGGTCCAGCCCGAAGGCCCTTATGGAAATTTTCACGCCTGGCGGCCCCTGATGGCGCTTGTATTCATTGTGCTTGACGCGGTCGACCACCTCCGTGACGGTGCGATGATCGAAGCCTTCGTGCACCAGGTCGGCCACCGTCTGTTCGTTCTCGACGAGGCCCGTGAGGATGGCATCCAGGACGGGGTATGGCGGCAACGCATCGGTATCTTTCTGGTTGGCTGACAGTTCCGCGGAAGGTTCGCGGGTCAGCACCTGCTCCGGGATGGGCGCGTTATCCGCCAGGCGATTGCGATAGCGCGCCAGCTTGTAAACCAGTGTCTTGGACACATCCTTTAACGGAGCGAAGCCCCCGACGGTATCTCCGTACAGGGTGGCGTAACCCACCGCGCTTTCGCTCTTGTTGCCGGTCGCCATGACCATGCGTTGCGTCTTGTTGGAAATGGCCATGAGAATCGCTCCGCGGCAGCGCGCCTGGATGTTCTCCTCGGTAATGTCCGGCTCGCGGCCCGCAAAGACATCCTTGAGCACATTGAGGAAAGCCTGGTAGGGCTCCTCGATCGATATGACATGCGACTTCACTCCGAGGCGCTTGACCTGCTCCTTGGCCAACTCGACACTGAGATCGCTGGTATAGCGCGAGGGCATGAGGACGGCGGTGACCTTGTCCGCGCCCAGGGCATCGACCGCAAGCGTCAGGGTCAACGCCGAATCCACACCGCCCGACAGCCCCACGAGCACGCCCTCGAAACCGTTCTTGCTCACGTAATCATGCAAGCCCAGTTCGATCGCCTTGTAGACTTCGCCTTCCGAATCCGCAGCATCCAGTGGCGCATCGACCTCCGAGCGCAACGCCTCCTCGTCTGCTTCATTGCCTTCGCCCGCAGCCGACCCCGTGCCGATGACATCACGGCCGATGATGCGGCCGCGGGTTCCCGGGCTCGTGGCCACTTTCAGGACGACGAAGTCTTCCTCGAAGCCCGGCAGGCGGTCGACCACTTCCCCCGTCTTGTTGACGACGAAGGAATGGCCGTCGAATACGAGGTCATCCTGGCCGCCCACGAGATTGAGATAGATGAACGGAAGGCCGTTGTCGGACGCGCGTTGTGCGATTTCCTGCTCGCGGTTGGCGCGTTTACCGATGCAATAAGGCGAGGCATTGATATTGAGCACCAGCCGCGCGCCGACTTCTTCCAGTTCCGTCACGGGCTCGGGGCGCCAGGCGTCTTCGCCGATCGAGAGCCCGATCGGGAGACCGTCTATATCCACCACGACCGGCTCGCTGCCGGCTGCGAAATAGCGTTTCTCGTTGAAGGCACCGTAATGGGGCAACGCCCGCTTGCGGTAAGTGGCCAGCGTCTGACCGTCACCGATGACCGAGCAGGCGTTGTAGATCAAACCGTCCTGGTACTCCGGATGGCCGACCACGATCAGGCTCTTGTCCACGAACTCGCGCAATTCGTTGAGCGCGTTGCCTACCTGCCTTTCCAAGTCCGGATTCAGCAGGAGATCGCCGGCCGGATAGCCCACCAGCATCAGCTCGGGGAAAACGATCAGGTCGCATTGGTCACCGAAAGCCTCGACGCGTTCCAGTACTCGCCGCGTGTTGCCCTCGACGTCCCCGACCAGGCAATTACTCTGAGCCAGACCAATCTTGAGTGATGGCATGATGCCCCCCGGTGCCTTGGTGGCCGTGAGAAGTTAGCCTAGCGCGCGCTTGACTGCGGCACCAATCTCGGCGGGAGAACGGACCGTATTCACACCGGCCGCTTCCAACGCCTTGAACTTGTGCTCAGCCGTGCCCTTGCCACCCGAGATGATAGCGCCTGCATGACCCATGCGCTTGCCGGGCGGCGCCGTCACGCCGGCAATATAAGCCACCACGGGCTTGTCGACGTTGGCCTTGACGTACTCGGCCGCGGCCTCTTCGTCGCTGCCGCCGATCTCGCCCACCATCACGATGGCCTCGGTTTTGGGGTCGTCCTTGAAGAGTTCGATCACGTCGATGAAGCTCATGCCGTGGACGGGATCGCCGCCGATACCGACGCAGGTCGACTGCCCCAGGCCCTCGAGCGTGGTCTGGTGTACCGCGACGTAGGTCAGCGTGCCGGAGCGCGAAACGATGCCGACGCGCCCGGGCTGGTGGATATGGCCGGGCATGATGCCGATCTTGCACTCGCCGGGCGTGATGACACCCGGGCAGTTGGGGCCGACCAGGCGCACGGAGGAGCCCTTCAGGGCGGCCTTGACGCGCACCATGTCCAGCACCGGGATGCCCTCGGTGATGCATACGATGTTCTCGATGCCAGCGTCCGCGGCCTCGAGTATGGCATCGGCGGCGAACGGCGCCGGCACGTAGATCATGCTGGCCGTGGCGCCGGTCTCGGCCACCGCCTCGGCGCAGGTGTCGAACACCGGCCGATCCAGGTGCTTCTGGCCGCCGCGCCCGGGCGTGACGCCGCCCACCAGCTGCGTGCCGTAGGCAATCGCCTGTTCGCTGTGGAATGTTCCCTGCTTGCCGGTAAAACCCTGGCAGAGGACGCGCGTGTCTTTGTCGATCAAGATACTCATGCCTGCTTCCCTTCACGTGCGGCAGCGACCGCCTTGTCGGCGGCCTCGGTCAAATTACCGGCGGTGGTGATGTCCAGGCCGCTCTCGGCCAGCAAACGCCGCCCCTCTTCCACGTTCGTGCCCTCCAGGCGCACGACGACGGGCACCGGGACGCCGACGCCCTTGACCGCCGCGATAATGCCCTCGGCGATCATGTCGCAGCGCACGATGCCGCCGAAAATGTTGACCAGGATCGCCTTGACCTTCTCGTTGGAGAGGATCAGGCGGAAGGCCTCGGAGACACGTTCGGCGGTCGCACCGCCGCCCACGTCCAGGAAGTTGGCCGGCTCGCCGCCCGCCAGCTTGATCAGGTCCATCGTGGCCATCGCAAGGCCGGCGCCATTGACCATGCAGGCGATATCGCCGTCCAGCGATACATAGTTGAGCCCGTGCTCGACGGCCTCGGCCTCGGCCGCGTCTTCCTGGCTCGGGTCGCGCATGGCCGCCGTGTCCTTGTGCCGGAACAGGGCGTTGTCATCGAGGTTAACCTTCGCGTCGAGCGCCAGCAGGTCGCCGGTCTTGGTCACGATCAGGGGATTGATCTCGACCAGGCTCGCATCCTTTTCCAGCATGAACGTGTAGAGGGCGCGCACGAGCCTGGCGAAAGCCTTGAGCTGGTCCCCTTCCAGGCCCAGCCCGAATCCCAGGCGTCGCGCCTCGTATCCGGAAAAGCCGGAGCCGGGGTTCACGGGCACGGTCAGGATCTGCTCGGGCGAGTTTTCCGCAACTTCCTCGATTTCCATCCCGCCGGCGGCCGAGGCCACGAAAGTCAGGCTTTCACGCGCACGATCCACGAGCACGCTGAGATACAGCTCGCGCTCGATCCCGGAACCACGCTCGACCCACACGCGCTCGATGGGCAGTCCCTCGCCCTGGGTCTGATGCGTGGCGAGCTTGCGGCCGATCATGCCGGCCGCGGCATCACGGGCCTCCTCGGGGGTACGGACCAGCTTCACGCCGCCGGCCTTGCCGCGCCCGCCCGCGTGAACCTGGGCCTTGACGACCCACAATTCGCCGCCCAGGTCGCGTGCGGCGGCTTCGGCTTCTTCCGCGCTCGCGGCTACCCGACCCTCGGGAACCGGAATGCCGAACTCGGCAAAAAGCTTCTTTGCCTGAAATTCATGCAAATTCATGTTATAGAACCTTCTGGAATAAACGGATCTTAGGAATCAATCATGCCTGCCGGCACGAAAGATCGCATATTTTGGGGCATTGGCCGGGTTTTAGCAAAACATCGCCGTAACGAGATCCTCGCCACCGAGACACGCTGGCGCCTGCTGAAGGTGCTGAACATCTATCGCATGCTGGTTGCCAGCGCCAGCATTGCCGTGTCCCTGACGCCCCTGTTTGCGCGGCATCTGGACATCCAGGCACCCTACGTGGTCGCCGTCACGGGCAGTTCCTACCTGCTGCTGGGCCTGGTTTCCATCGCCCTCCTCGCGCGGCAATGGCCGGGGCTGACCATCCAGTCGGAGCTGCAACCCCTGCTCGACCTGGTTGCGCTGACCATCATTACCCAGGGGGCAGGCGCGCAGATTTCATTATTTGTTTTCCTGCTGATCCCGCCGGTCGCGGCGGCGGCCGCCAGTGCCTTGAACCTCAGGCGGGCGGTCTTCTTCGCGGCCCTCTGCGCCCTTATCACGCTGGGCGCCACGCTGGGCGCCGGCTTCAGCCAGGACCTGGCGGTCCTGTTATACACCCGTGCCGGCCTGTTCGCCCTGGGGCTGATCGCCGTCGCCATCGGCGCACACCAGATGGCCACGCGCCTGTTCGAAACCGAGGCGCTTGCCGAAAAAAGGGGCATCGAGGTTCGGGAACTGGATGCCATCAACCGGCGCATCATTGCGCAACTGCGTACCGGCGTCATGATCACGGACTCGAACGGGGACATCCTGCGTGCCAATCCGGCGGCCACGGGCTACGTCACACCGCAATTGCGCAGCGCGATAGCACGCCTGGCGGGACGCGAAGCGCGCCAGGGCAGCTCGGTCTTTGAGCGGGATAGCTCGAGCAGCCTGCTGTTGACCGTCGTCCCCCTGAATCCGACGCGAAATGCACGGCGGCTCGTGTTCCTTGAAGACAACGAAGTGGCCCACGAACAGGCCCGGGCCATGAAGTTGGCAGCCCTGGGCCGCCTGACCGCGGGCATTGCGCACCAGGTCAGGAACCCCTTGTCCGCCATCGCGCACGCGAATGAACTGATGCGCGAGGACGGCACGCTCGATGGGCAGCAACAACACCTCAGCCGCATCATAGCCAACCAGAGCGCCCGCCTCGGCGGGATGGTCGAGAGCATACTCAAGCTGTCGCGGCGCGATACGGTGCAACCCGCCTTGATCGAGCTCAACCCTTGGCTCGGCAGTTTCCTGCGCGACTACAGCGAGCGTCACCCGGAGCAGACCGACCGGCTCCGCCTCGTTGCAGACGGCATGGACGGCGCGGAAGTGCGCTTCGACCCCGGGCAGCTTGAACACGTCGTGGTCAACCTGGTCGACAATGCCTTTTTGCACGGCGATTCCGACAGCGGCGTCAGCATCAGAGTTGGATTTGACCGTGCACACGTGTATCTTGATGTGCTAGATCGTGGGCCGGGTATTGCCCAACCGGAAAGGCTGTTCGAGCCATTTGCCACCACGCGTACGGATGGGACGGGGTTGGGACTGTATCTGGCACACGAGTTGGCGGTTGCCAACAACGCGCAACTCAACGCCCATGCGCGCAAGGGCGGGGGGACGCGCTTCCGACTCGAATTTGCACAGGACAAGGCATGGCTGGAATAAAAGAAACGCCTCGTGTACTCATCGTCGACGATGAGCCCGACCTGCGCGAGCTGCTGAGCCTTACGCTGGGCAAAATCGGCGTGGAAACGGTCGAAGCGGGCGATTTGTCAGAAGCGCGGCGGACCCTGGTCAGCGATCATTTCGGCCTGGTGCTCACCGACATGCACCTGCCCGATGGGAACGGACTCGATTTCGTGCGCTGGATGCAGGAACAGGCCCCCAACGTGCCGGTTGCGATGATCACGGCCTACGGCAGCATGGACACCGCCGTTGAAGCCCTCAAGGCCGGCGCCTTCGATTTCATCGCCAAGCCGGTCGACCTGACGCGTCTGCGCACGATCGTCCGTGACGCGCTCGCCCTGGCCAAGGAAGGCAGCACGGATACGAGCGCCTCCTCGCAGCTCCTGGGCGATTCACCGCAGATGCACGAGTTGCGCTCCATCATCACCCGCGTCGCGCGCAGCCAGGCGCCGGTGTTGATCACCGGGGAATCCGGCACGGGCAAGGAGCTGGTGGCACGGCTCATCCACAGCTCGGGCCCGCGTGCCGCCCATCCCTTCGTACCGGTCAATTGCGGCGCCATTCCCAGCGAATTGATGGAAAGCGAGCTTTTCGGGCACAAGAAGGGAAGCTTTACCGGCGCCCACACCGACCGCCGCGGCCTGATCCGCAGCGCCGAGGGCGGGACACTCTTCCTCGACGAAATCGGCGAACTACCCATCCCCATGCAGGTCAAGCTCTTGCGCGTCATCCAGGAACGCACCGTGCGCGCCGTCGGCGCCACCGAGGAAGTCCCGGTTGACGTGCGCTTCGTCTCGGCAACCCACCAGGACCTGCAGAAGGCCATGGCGGAGAGCCGTTTCCGTGAGGACCTGTTCTATCGGATCAACGTCATCGACCTCCACGTACCGCCCCTGCGCGCGCGCACTGGCGACATTGCCGTCCTGGCCGAAGCGCTCCTGGCGCGCATGTGCAAGGCTGCCGGAAACGGGCCGGTCAAGCTCACCCCGGACGCCCTGAAGCGATTGCAGCTGCATGACTTCCCCGGCAACGTGCGGGAACTCGAGAATGTGCTCGAGCGCGCCTTCGCCCTAAACGACAGCGGAATCATCAATGCCGGCGACATTCGCCTGCGCACGAGCCAGAGACGCCCCGAAGCCGATTCGGTGAACACCGACGAACCCCTGCCCGACGTGCTCAATGATGTCGAGCGCCAGGCCATCCAGAAGGCCCTGCGGGAAACCAACGGCAACCGCACGGCTGCGGCCCGTCTGCTGGGCATGACGTTCCGGCAACTGCGCTACCGGCTGGAAAAGCTGAATATCAAGCCCTGAACGCGGCAGAGACCGTGCTGTCCCAAGCAAAAGTGACAAAAAAACTGACAAATTTTGTCAGAAAGTGACATTTTTGTCAGCCCTGTTTGTCACATTGGTCTATTTGGCGTAAGTGTATTCCTACGGCGTGGTTATCCGGAATTTCCCCTTCGCTCGTCCCCATAACCAATTTACGCATACTAATCAAGCATCTAAGAAGCCAAGGCACTTTCCTTTGTCGCATCCACAGTAACGAAGGCAATAATTGGCACGCTTTTTGCTGCTTCTAGCATGGCCCTTTGGGGGCTACAAAAACTTGCAAGTTTGAACGAATGTGGAGGTTTTTTAACCATGAAACGTAACCAGCAGGGCTTTACCCTGATTGAATTGATGATCGTGGTCGCAATTATCGCCATCCTGGCGGCGATCGCGATTCCCCTTTACCTGAACTACACGGCCCAGGCCGAAGGTTCGGAAGGCAATGTGCTGGCTGACGGCGCCAAGACGGCTGTTGTGCAGTACTACAACGAGTACGGCGCCTACCCGGCCAGCAACTCCAGCGCAGGCGTCGCTACGAACACCAGCATCTCGGGCAAGTACGTAAAGCAAGTCGATGTCGGCGCCAATAGCAAGCCTGGATTGATCATGGTCACCTTCAAAGGCAAAGGCTCCGTTGCCACGCCCTTAGTCGATGCACATCTGTATCTTTCCCCATACGCCAATGGCGGCTCGGTGTCCTGGGTCTGCAAGGTCGACAGTACAGCCATGTACAAGTACGTGCCGTCCACTTGCCGCAACGTCTATAAGTAATCCAAGTCCTCCTCCCGTTGCTTAGGCAACGGAACGCGTGTAGGGCCCGCTCATGCGGGCCCTTTTTTTATCCGTTGGCTAACACACTTCATGGGCACGGCAGCTTCACCGTAAAATGTATCGATGCATCCCCTGACCCGCATACCAGCAGTGCTGCGGCCCTATCTTCCCTGGCTGGGATTCTGTCTGCTCGCCGGGCTGGTTTTCGCTGCCTACTATCCCGGCCTGCATGGTCCCTTTCTACTCGATGACTGGGCCACGTTGCCCAGTCTCGGGGCCTATGGACCCGTCAACAATTTCAAGGCCTTCGTCAGTTACATCACCTCGGGCATTGCCGGAATCAGCGGACGGCCGCTCGCGCTGGCTACATTCCTGATCGATGCTCACCATTGGCCTGCCGATCCCTGGCCATTCAAGCTGACCAACGTCATCCTGCAACTGCTGAACGGCTTTCTCCTGGCCTGGCTGCTCGCCCGGCTCACGCGTTTCCAAGGATTCGACCGACGCAAAGCCGCCTGGGTGGGCATGCTCGGGGCCGGCCTATGGATGGCTCACCCCCTGTTTGTTTCCACGACACTCTATGTCGTTCAACGCATGGCCATGCTGGCGGCCTTTTTCGTCTTTGCCGGTCTCGTCTGCTACGTGGCGGGACGTGAGCGCCTGATTACCGGCCGCCGAAAAAGTGCCTATTTATTGATGGTCACAGGCATTGCCGGCGGGACCCTGCTCGGATTCCTGAGCAAGGAAAACGCGGCCCTTTTGCCTCTGTTGGCCCTGGTTCTGGAGATGACGGTGCTGCGTAAGGGCGCGCCAGACCCATCGAAACCCGCGACTGTACCGTCACTGACCTTCCGATCGATTTTCCTGTGGCTGCCCACCGCATTCATCCTCGCCTATCTCCTGTGGCAACTCCGTGACATCTCAACAGTGGTTCCGAGCCGCGACTTCTCCATCGGCACGCGCTTGCTGACCGAGTCCCGAGTACTGGTCGAATACCTATACCTGCTGGTTATACCTCATGCCTGGACGCACGGGTTGTTTACTGTCGTGCCGTTGTCGCGGGACCTGCTGCATCCCTGGACAACCCTGCCGGCCATTGCACTCATCCTGGCCTTGCTCGCGGGGGCTTTCCTCGTGCGCCGCCGCTGGCCGGTTATCGCCGCAGCCGTCCTGTTTTTCCTGGCGGGACAAGCCCTCGAGTCGACCACCATTCCCCTGGAGTTGTACTACGAGCACCGAAACTACCTGCCCGCCGCTTTGCTCTTCTGGCCACTGGCCATATGGTTCGTCCGCGGTCCCGGCGGGCGGTCCCTGCGCTACTCGAGCGTGGTCATTTCCTTTATCGTCCTGCTTACCCTGACCGGCCTGCGCGCCAACCTCTGGGGGAACCCGACCCGCCTGTCATTGACGTGGATGCGATTGAATCCGGGCTCCGTACGCGCCGTCGTGATGGGCGCCAATACCCTCGAGTCCCTCGGCAAGAACCGCCTGGCGTACCAGCGCCTCTATATCGCCTCGCATGCGCATCCGAACAATATCAGTGCTGCGCTGGCACGTGTCGATGCAGCCTGTCGGCTAGGGCGAGCAACACCGGACGATGTCCGGGCACTCATCCGCGCGGCCGGTCACGACTGGTCTCGCTTGCACCTTTTATATGAATCGTTGTCAAACCGCATCGGCGGAAACGAAACCTGCCCGGGTTTCGGCACCGATGCCATCGCGCGCATCGTGACAAGCGCGAAAAACAATCCGCACTACCGGGGCGTTCACGGCGCATCCGCGAAGCTGTATCTGCTCCGGGGACAACTCTTGCTCAAGACAGATCATCCCGATACCGCCTTCCTGGCCTTCTCCAGTGCCCTGAAATCCCGGCCCTCACCCGATCTTGCGCTCACTGCCAGCGCCTATCTTCTTAATGCAGGATACCCGGGGAAGGCCGGTCAGATTCTGGATAAATATCAGATGCTGCCCCGGCATCTGCCTCCCGTCTGGAGCATGAGGGGGCTGCACCGCCGGTGGCTGGACTATAGCGGCTGGTACCGGGAATCATACGACAGCATCGAAAATGCCATAAAGGAGGCCGAACAAAAGCGACACACCGTTATCACGAAACATTCCGGCGCATGAATGAACGTGGATCCGGGTTGAAATGAGGACGGAGGATAACCGGCTGCCCGGCATGGGCCAAAGCATAAGGCTGCAAGTCAAGTAGAATGCGCGAATGCATTCGTTTCATTTCCCACGCCATCGCCTTCCCTGGTTGATACTAGCCCTCTTGCTGGGGATTACCGCACTGGCTTATTGGCCGGGCACGCGGGGAACCTTCCTTCTGGACGACTACCCCAACCTGGTCCAGAATTCAGCATTCAAAAACCTCCAACCGACATGGGGCTCTTTTCTTGCCGCCAGCCTCAGTTCCGATAGCGGCCCCACCCACCGCCCGATAGCGATGGGTAGCTTCGCACTAAACGCACTCGCAAGCGGAGGCGGCAAGAACATCCAGAGGGATGCGACGGGGATGAAATGGACCAACGTGGCCATTCATCTTCTCAATGGGCTACTGGTCTATGTCCTGTTGCGACTGATTCTCGGAGAATACCGACGGCTGCGGCCGGAGACAACCGAAAGTACCTGCGAATGGGCGGCTCTTGCCGTCACCGCAGCCTGGCTGCTGGCGCCCATCAACCTCACGGCCGTGCTCTACGTCATCCAGCGCATGACGTCCCTCGCTGCGACCTTCTCGTTGCTCGGGCTGATTGCCTATGTCGCCGGGCGTAAACGACTCCGGAGCGACGGCAAATCGGTGCGCGGCTGGCTCGGTTTGTTCGCCACCGCCCTTATATGGACGCCGCTCGCGATATTCACCAAGGAAATTGGCGCGCTGACCATGCTTTATGCCCTGGTCATTGAATGGACGCTGTTCGGCCTGCGCCAGGCGGACGGACGCCGTGCGAAAGGCCTGATCGCCTACTTCGTATTATTTCTGGTCGTCCCGGCGATTATTGGCATGTTCTGGCTGCTGCCCCCCGTTTTCCATTCCGTCGACTGGGAAATCAGGGACTTCAGCCTCGGCGAACGGCTCCTGACCGAAGGCCGCGTCATCTGGCACTACCTGTGGTGGACTCTGGTCCCGAATATCAATGCGCTGACACTTTTTCACGACGCCTTCCCGGTCTCCAAAGGACTGTTGAATCCCTGGACGACCCTGCTGTCATGGATCGGGATCGCCGGACTTTTGGCAGCCGGTTTCCTGGCGAAGCGGCGCTATCCGCTGGTCGCGCTGGGCCTGTTTTGGTTCCTGGCCGGCCAGGTCATGACCGGGTCTGTTTTCCCGCTCGAGCTGGTATTCGAGCATCGCGAGTATCTGCCTTCTGTGGGACTTTATGCCGCGCTTTTCGGAACCGCGATCATCCTGGTCCAGAAATATGCGCGCCGTCGGCTCGCAATGGCAGCCATCGCCATGGTCATCGGGCTCTATGGCGTGGCGCTCGGGCTGCGTTCCATCAACTGGAGCAACCCCTTGCGTCAACTTGCCATTGCCGCTCATAACCATCCGGACTCTCCACGGGCCACTTACGCCTACGGTAGATTGCTCACCATCCTGTCGGGCGTGGATCCCAAGCTCGTTCCAGCCGCCTTCAAGGCACTGGAGGCCGCACAAAAAGTGCCGGGCCAGGGGATACTGCCGGATTCGACCCTCATCATTCTCGCCAACCAGAGCGAACGGCCCGTCAAGGCTGCCTGGTACCTGGACATCAGCGATCAGCTGCAAAGGCGTGCTGCGAACCCGGGCGACGAGAATGCCCTGTATTCCCTGGTCCATTGCGCCCTGCGCGACAAGAAACCCTGCAAGCTGGATCCGCTGCAGATACAGATCATATTTGCCTCGGCCCTGTCTCGCAATCCGGGAAACGAGGGCATCAGGGCCACGTATGGCAACTACCTGCTTAACGTCGCGGGGCAGCCCGACAAGGCCCGGCAATTATTCCAGCTCCTGGTAACACAACATCCGGGGAATGCGTCCTACCATTTCGATCTGGGCGTAACCGAGGTCATCTGCGGAGACATGGCCGCGGCAAAGCGTCAGTTGGAAATAGTAAAACGACTCAACCGGCTGGGCATGAGCAACAAACAGGTAAAATCATTGTCCGACCTCATCGAGCGTGCAAAAAAGGATTCGGGGACAGATGGGTAAACACGGCAACAAGGGCAAATTATCGTCGATTCCCCGGGGATACACCCCCAAGCATGCGCCGCCCGGGAACAAGCCAGAATCGATCATGTCCGGACAATGGTTCAAGGATACCTATATCTGGTGGATAGCGCTGGCGGCCTTGCTCGGCCTGACCTGGTTCGCCTTCCACTTCGGCCTGACAAGCGGCTGGTTCCTCGACGATTACGGAAACATCGTCAACAATGAAGCGCTCAATCTCAACAGCTTGTCGCTGCCCACGCTATGGCATGCCGTATGGTCATTCAACGCCGGCCCCCTGGGACGCCCGATATCGCTTGCCAGCTTCGCCATCCAGCGCTACTTCTACGGCCTGGATCCCTACGCCTTCAAAGTCACCAACCTGGCCCTTCACCTGGTAACCACGGTGCTGATCGCCGGCTTCACGCGCAGCCTGCTCACGGCATGGCGTAACCGCTTCAACCCTGACATATCCATCTGGCGGATCAACTGGATCGCGCTTGCGGTCGCCGCCTTCTGGGCACTTCATCCGGTCAACTTGACGCCGATACTTTATGCGGTACAGCGGGAAACCATTTTGGCCAACCTGTTCATGGCAGGTGGACTATGGGCCTACGTGGCCATACGCCGGCATCTGTCGACAAACTGGCCCACTCTTGTCCTGTTAATCATCACCGCCGCCGTTTTCACCGGCCTCGCGGCGCTATCCAAGGAAATCGGGGCACTTCTGCCACTTTTGCTGTTCCTCGTCGAATTCTTCGTACTTCGTTTCAGAGAGCATGACGACAGCCGCCCGAACGATCGCTGGCTGTATTACCTGCTCCGCATCGGAATCATTAGTCTGATCGGCTTGGCTTGGGCCATTCCAAATTTCTACTCCCATGGATCAACGGAGACGCTCGCAAGCCTCGCCGAACTAATACTGCTCGTCGCAATGCTCGCCGTTGCCCTTGTTTTCGCCAGACACAACGCTTTCTTCCAAGGGCGGAGAAGCTGGCTCTTCTATCTTTTCGTTATCGCCGGACCGATACTTCTAGTTACGCTCTGGATTCTTCATTCCTTCCAGATTCCATACTCCAAACCCATCTTTGTAGCGATCATGCTCGCTCTGCTGCTTGTCGTACTCGATTCCTTTTTCTTGCGCATCCGGAACCACGACGATGAGAATGCCAACCGGCTTTGGATTTTCTTTTGGATACTTCTGGTCACGACCGGCATCCTCGGCCTGCTCTGGATGATCCCGGGCGCCTTCCCGTCAGGGTATGTAAAGAGGCCGTTCGACCTCGGAGAGCGCGTTCTTACCGAAGGACGCGTCGTCATTTTCTACCTGGGCCTGGTCGTGGCGCCCCGTCTTTCCGCCATGGGGCTCTATCATGACGATATCGCCATTTCCACCGGCCTGCTCTCCCCGCCCACTACCCTCCTGTCTTTCCTGCTCATCGGCGCGTTGCTGGCCGCTGCCTGGTGGCTACGCAGGCGCAAGCCGCTCGTTTCGCTGGGTATCGTCTGGTTCTTTGCGGCACAAGTGCTCGAATCCACCATCTGGCCACTGGAAATCGCTTTCGAGCACCGCATCTATCTTGCCGACTGGGGCATTATCCTGGCCGTGTTCGCGCTGCTCATCCTGCCTCTCAGGCGCCTGCACTGGCGGCGCGCCGGAATCACTGCATGCGTCCTGGCATTCGTTGCGCTGACGACCGGAACCGTGATCCGGGCATGGCACTGGCGGAGCAACCTGGCCCTGGCCAAGGTGCTGGCCCACAACCATCCGAATTCTCCCCGCTCCACCTATCTGCTGGCCCGACTGTATACCAACCTGTCATTGTCTGGTCACGACAGCTATGCCCAGCTCGCCTTCCAGGCAGCGCATACGGCAGCACTGGTCCCGCATGCGGGCCTGGACCCGTGGGTCGCCATGGTGCTGTTGGCCGCACAGACAGGACGCAGAGTCCAACCCGCCTGGTTCGATGGCATGGTCAAGGCGGTCAAGGATGGCCCCCTGACGGTATCCGACGTGAATGCCCTGGAAGCCCTGGTCAGCTGCTACAGCAAGCACCAGTGCAAGATCCAGAGAAGTTCGCTGGGCCGCTTGTTTACCGCCATCTATCACAGTCCCCGCATTACCCAACTGGGCATGAACTACGCCAACGTGCTCGTGACACAGGCCAATCTGATCGGCTACGATACCCCCGCCCAGCGCGCCCGTAGCGGTCCGCTGCTGGTCAAGGCGGCCGAAGCCATGCCCGATGTGGCTCAGTTCCAGGTCAATGTCTTCAACATAGAATTGGAAGACGGACATGTTCAAGCTGCACGCGAGGCCTTGGAAAGAATCCGCAAAATCAATCACTTGGGAAAGCTTGATTATCTGATCGACCATCTCCGCCCACAACTCGAGGAAGCGGAACGCAAGGCACGGGCCGCACCGCCCGCAACCACGCAATGAAGCGCACTTCCCCTTTCAGCTCCACCTGCTAGAGGTATTCGTGCACTGATTGCCGACTAGGCAGACATATATGCGAAAATCCGCCTGATGCCAAACAGAACAGCCAGATGAAACCGGATTCCAGCCTTTCGATCATCCTGCCGGCCAAGAATGAAGCCGAGGCCCTGGCCGGCCTCTTGCCCCGGTTGCGCCAACTGCAACCCGGGGCGGAAATCATCGTCGTCGACGATGGCTCTACGGATGACACGCAAAAGATATGCGTGGCCAACCAGGTAAGCTGCCTGCACACACCCTATTCGATGGGCAACGGCGCGGCCATCAAACGTGGTGCGCGTGCCGCCAGCGGCGATATCCTGGTATTCATGGATGGAGACGGCCAGCATGACCCGGGAGACATCGATCGCCTTGTCGCGCGGCTGGAGGAAGGCTACGACATGGTCGTGGGAGCGCGCGGCTGGCATAGCCAGGCAGGCGTCGGCCGCGGGCTGGCCAATACGTTCTACAACTGGTTTGCCTCTCGCGTAACCGGACAGACGGTTGCCGACCTCACCTCCGGTTTCCGCGTAGTCCGTGCCGATCGCTTCCGGGAATTCCTGCATCTTTTGCCCAACGGGTTTTCTTACCCGACAACAAGTACCATCGCGTTTTTCAGAAGTGCTTATGCAATCGCTTATGAACCGATTGAAGTTGCCGCGCGTATCGGGAAAAGCCATATCCGGCCACTCAGGGACGGCCTGCGGTTCCTGTTGATCATATTCAAGATCACGACCCTGTATTCCCCGTTGAAGCTCTTTGCACCGGCGGGAACGCTGTTTTTCCTGCTGGGCATCGCTTATTACGCCTACACGCTTCTTACCGCCCATCGCTTTACCAACATGAGCGCCCTGCTGTTCAGTGCCGCCGTCATCATATTCCTGATCGGCTTGATCTCCGAGCAGATAACGAACCTCACCTATCGGCCGCCTTCGTGACAAGCCCGGAAAATATCGCGAAGAAATGAACCCGGTTTCACCGCAACACAGCCCGGAAAAAATGAAGGTGCTCATGGTAAGCACCTCTTACCCGAGGAATCTTGGAGATTGGCGAGGGCTTTTCATACGGCACCTTGCCGACGCCCTGGCCCGCAGGAAGGATGTCAGCCTTCGCTTGTGGTGCCCTCCAGGGGACATCCACCCCAATGCCCGCCTCGATCTTCTTGATGACGAGCGCGACTGGCTGGAATGGCTGTCCTCCCATGGCGGCATAGCGCATCTGATTCGTTCCCGCAACCTGGAGAGCGTGTTGGCACCACTGAAGCTGTTGCGCTTGTTGCGCAGGGCCTACAGGCGCAACAGGGACTGTGATGTGTACCACGTCAACTGGCTGCAGAACGCAATCGCCTTGCCTGACAATAGCCGGCCTGTATTGATCAGTGCGCTTGGCACCGACATGAAAATGCTCAAGCTGCCGTTGGTGCGTAGCGTATTACGCCGGAAGCTCAAGCGGCACCGCGCCGTCATTTGCCCCAATGCGGAATGGATGCTATCCACTCTGCGCGATGCTTTCGGAAACGTGGCTGCAATAGAGCATGTTCCATTCGGTATAGATCCCTGCTGGTATGAAATCAAAAGGCCAGCGGAGGCACCGGAAACTTTGCATTGGCTGGCCGTCACCCGGCTTACCCGTGACAAAATCGGATCCCTGTTTGACTGGGGCGAACGCTGGTTCCAGGAATCGAATCGAGAGTTGCATTTATTCGGCCCCATGCAGGAATCGCTTGAAATACCCCCCTGGGTCCATTACCACGGCCCGGTTTCGCCGGAAACCCTCTGCAAGCAATGGTTCCCGCGTGCGACGGGCCTGATCTCCCTGAGCCGTCATGCCGAAGGCCTCCCTCAAGTCATGCTCGAAGCCATGGCGGCCGAATTGCCGATCATCGCCTCATGCGGTGTTTCAGCCCACGAGGACCTGCTCCGGGAGCAGGCAACCGGTAGACTATGTAGCGATGCAGGACAACTGGGCCGGATTCTTGAAGAATTGGAAATATGGACTGTGAACCGGGAAGTGGGTGAAACAGCGCGCAGGCGGGCAGCGGAATCCGTCGGCACCTGGGACGACTGCGCCGGCAGGTACATGCGTGTGTATGAGCGTTTAACCTCGGGATGCAAAGCATGAATACCGTAATGGTGCTGGGGGCCGGAGGCTTCATCGGGCGTCACCTGTGCGATGAACTGACCAGCAAGAAGATCAAGGTCCTTGCCGCAACCCGGAAACCGGCCGAATTCAACCATTCTCTGGCCGGAAATATCGTTTCCCCATTCTCCGAACCCGATCATTTCCTGGCCGCTCTCAAGCAGGCCGATGCGCTCATACATGCCGCATCCGACACTACGCCGGGAGGCAGTAACGCCAATCCTCTCGCTGAATCGGATCACATCCGCTCGAATTTGGCCCTGATCGAGGCACTCCAGTCGTATCCAGGCCTGCCGGTGCTCTACATATCGTCCGGGGGGACACTGTATGGAAGCCTGGATAAACCCGTACCCGAAAGCATGCCCGTGCATCCACGCTCATATCATGGAGCCGCCAAGGCCTCCATCGAGCTGTTCCTGGGCGCATGGGCGCAGCAGTACGAGGGCTCTCTGACGATTCTTCGCCCCTCGAATGTGTACGGTCCCGGACAGCTCTCATACAATGGGTTCGGAATCATTCCCGCCGCGATGGAATCCATATTGAAAAAAACTCCGCTCACGGTATGGGATACGGACACGGTCAGGGACTATCTATATATAGAAGATCTGTGCCGCCTGTGTCTCGAAATCATTTCCTCAGAAAACAAGCCCGGTGTTCGGATATTCAATGCATCCGCAGGAAAAGGCACAAGGCTCGGCGACCTGCTCGAGATGATTGGAAAAGTCGCAGGAACACCCGTCGAACAGGTCGTCAGACCGAAACGCCGTCTGGATATAACGCAGATCATCCCGGACAACCAGAAAGCCATCGACACCTTTGAGTGGCGGCCCACAATGGAATTGCCGGAAGGTCTCAGGCAGACATGGGCCTGGTTCAAAAGACAAAATCAGAAGGCATGAGCACGCCCTGTACCGTTTGCATCGCGAATTATAACGGCGAAGCCCTGCTACCCGATTGTATCGATTCCGTCCTGCAACAGGATTGTAATCTTGATATAGAAATCATCGTTCACGATGACGCCTCGACGGATGCTTCCGTGGATATTCTGAAGTCCAGGTATCCGGGTGTAAGAATCATTGAAAGCGAAGAAAATGTCGGCTTCTGCATCTCCAACAATCGCATGGCTGCCCAGGCAAGAGGCGATTACCTGTTACTGCTCAACAACGATGCCGCCCTGTATCCGGATGCGCTCTCCACGTTGACGTCGGCTGCACGTTCACAAGACAATCCGGGCATCCTGAGCTTGCCCCAGTACGATTGGGAGACAGGCAACCTGATCGATCGTGGCTGCCTCCTCGACCCGTTCTATAATCCGGCCCCCAACCTGGATCCCGATCGCGACGAGGTCGCATATGTCATCGGGGCCTGCCTGTGGATCCCCAAGGCGCTCTGGAAAACCCTCGATGGTTTCCCGGAGTGGATGGGCTCAATCGCCGAGGACATGTACCTCGGGTGCCGCGCGCGCCTGATGGGAACCCCGGTCAAGGTTGCCGGACGGAGCGGCTACCGTCACCGCCAGGGTGCCAGTTTCGGTGGGAATAAAGCCAATTCGAGCGGATTGAGAAGCACTTACCGGAGACGCTTCCTGAGCGAGCGCAACAAGACAACCGTCTTGCTCGTATGCACGCCTACGCCTCTCGCCTACCCGCTGCTAATCATTCACTTATGCGAACTGGCCATGGAGGGACTTGTTCTGGCCACGCTGCGCGTGAATCCGAGAATCTTTACCAGAATCTATTCAGCGTCTATAATTTATACACTTGGACATATCAAATGGCTGCTGAGCATTCGAAAACGAATACAAAACGACAGGAAAACGAGCCTCTTGACATATCTATCCATGTTCACGCCAGGATCGCAAAAAATACGGCTGCTGCTACGTTACGGAATCCCGTCCGTACGTAAATAACGGCTCGACCCTGTCACAGCCTTCTTTCCTGTTGCCCCACATGGCCTCTGAGACCATCAAATATACCTTTGGCTATTGCCCTGATGTTCGCAAACTTATTGGGAGAAAACAGGCTATAGGCATACAAATTTCCAAGCCAGAACCAGCCCGCCCGAATGGACCATCGCAACGGCACGTGTGGTAGCCGAATCATGAGAATGAAGTTGCGAAATCTGTAATACAGTCGAAGCGGAGAATAAAGATTGTGCAATTTCCATCCGAAATACCAGAACTTGAAAGCCTCATCGCCCAGACGATGATTCAAAAGCACTGCCGACGTGCCATATATGCGAAACCCATGCGAACGGGCCCGATGACACCATTCGGTATCAACGTCGTCAATAAAAAAATCCTCCCTCATTAATCCTGTGGCTTTTAGCACGTGGCAGGGAATCAGTGACCCCGAAGTAATGGTCGTAACAATCTCCAACCAGGGACGAGCCTTTTCAGCAGGAACACTCTTATAAAAAATACTTCCGGGTAAGTAAGCCTGAAAATTGAATAACTTCCCGACTGTCGCATCATAATAGGCAGGACAGACGCACCCTACATTGATACCTTTACCTGTCAATTGCTCATAACAATCCATGAGCCCGTTAATCATATTGTTGCCGGGCTCGCTATCCTGATCGCTCAGGTATACGAACTCGAAGCCTTCGTCTATTGCAATACGAATTCCGTGGTTAAGCGCCTTTCCTATCCCGTTATTGCTTCCCATCCTGTGTATACGAAGACGCGGGAAACGCATTTGCATATCCCGAAGTAATTCAAGATGGTACGCATCGCCTCCCGGTGTGTTGTCGATCAAAATAAGCACTCCAACCTGCTCAGACAACGAATCCAGTAGCGGAATAATGGATTCGCGCACGGGATGGAATGCAACGACTATTCCAAATATTCGGCTACTGGGCTGATTCATGATCGACTTGGGAACTTTCTGTACAGGAGAATAATTTTTGCTTTTTCGATCAAATCCGATACCGTAAGAATAAGAACTCTTAAAGCTGCATGCTTTTCGGCAAGCCTCAACAGCCTTGCCCGCGCTTTTGCCAAATATTCAGGATTATGTTTTTTCGTCCAGGACCACGCCTCTTCAAAATGCCCTGAGTCGCGAGATCTCAACGCAAGCCATAGCACTGAACGATATTGCGCCGCCTCGGCATATTGCCTGGTTTCCCGGTCAGTACCAAAATAATCACAAAAATCTCCGATCATTCTAATCGTGCCAAAGGCGCGTGCAATTGCGGCGGGATAGCCGGAATTCGTAATGGAACCTGGCGTTTTCCTGTAAACCGAGATTGATTTTTCGATAAATCCGATCCTGGATTCATGCGCTATGTACAAATAGAGCGGCCAATCCCCTATTGGATATGAATCGACATCCAGTCCCGTCCCCCTGAAATCGTTCATCAAGTCCCGCCTGCACATGAAAGTACAGGTTTGAATCGCATTTACAGCCAGCAGGGATTTATAGATGTTGCCTTCCCTGAAAACAATCTGTTCCGGCCTTCTAACGGCTACTGATGCCTTCCAGCCTCTTAGACAACGGATCAAATTGTAATAATTTCCGTGTACAGCACCATACGCTCGATCTGATTCCAGAAAATCATGCTGGATTTGCAATTTAGCTTCATCCAACCATCGATCATCCCCCTCGCAAAAGGCTATATAGCGACCTCGAGTCATGGGAAATGTTACCGATATTGGTTTTATGCCTTTTGTATACATGTTTTCCTTTTCAAATACCGGTCGCACAATATCGGGGTAAATCTCTGCATATCTGCGAATCATTTCAGCAGTTCCATCGGACGAAGCGTCATCACGAATGATTATTTCAAACGGGAAACGGGTCTTCTGCATAAGCATTCCTGCCAGCGCTTCATCGATATACTTGCACTGGTTGTATACATGCGAGATGACGCTAACCACGGGTTTGGTATTTGAAGTTCCCCAGAGCGCTGTAACCTCCTGCTGCTCGGGCCAACCGAACTCGGGAATACGGGGCTTGCGCGGTCCATATTTCATAGCTCATATCCGAACTTGGACAATTGCCGGCCTGCTATGCGATTAAAGGCAGCTATTTCCTTTTCGCTGAGAAACTGTCTGTAACGTCCGACCGTGGCGTTATCTATTGGGAAAAGCGTCTTATGCTTCCATTTCATCGTTTCCTGGGGCTCCAATCCAAAGGATCTGTTATACACATAAAATTCAAGCATTTTCTTAGAGAACTCGACAGTCAACCAATTACACAACGCAGTAAGTTCACGCTCAGGAGCCGAGGTCAAATCCTCGTAACGCAGTTCGTATTTTTCTGTTTCTTTGACGGGTTCCAGGGCATTGCTGACTTCTTCGACATCCCCTGACCAGATTGAAGCGATTTCGTCGATATCATACGGAAATCGAGGATGATACTTTCCCTGATCGACCGCGGACATCACTTCCCGATATGAACAGGCAAGGTCGCGGCCGTCGCGGACAATATGGATAAATCGCGCATCCGGATATATCTCTTTGATGTTCTTGACATGATGCAAATAAAAGTTGTTCTTGTCTCCCCATACAATTTCTTTTTTGCCATGCTTTTCCGCATACAGCTTGTATATGATTTCACAGGCCTTACCGTAGTCCAGATGGCTCGCATCAAGAATTGCATTTTCTATCTTTATCTGGGGAATTCCCCAGGTTTCAAACTTCCTGGCTTGATACACCGCCTCCGAAAAACTCTCCACTTTACGCCTGTCGGAAAACTCCTTGCCCCCCCAACGACCGAAAAACGGATAAAGCCAAACCACAAAACCGCACTCGGGCGGCACTACCAATCGGGGATGGGCGGTTAATAGCAGCCTGAGAAGGGTTGTACCCGAGCGAGGGCTTCCAATAACAAAAAATGGGGCCTTGCTAGTTTTCATCAATGCCAGCTCTAGCTTTAAATCAGTCGACCAAGACCCTGAGGATAGTGGCTACTTCCTCAATATCATTTTCGGAAACTCCTGTGCCCGTGGGCAATACGATAACCTTGTCAGCCAATCGTTCCGTCTCCGGAAGATCTTTCGCCGCATGCGGATGGATATCCACATAGGGCTTCATGCGGTGGCACCCGGGCCAGAAGTACTTACGGGCAAGGATGTTTTCCGCATGCAAGGCAGCAATAATCTCGTCTCTGGAGATAGCGCAGTCGCCGGCCACTTCAACCACTACATACTGGTAATTGGGATCGTCGGATTGATTATAGTCAATCAGGCTGATCCCCTCCAGGTTGGCCAGGCACTCGGCATAAACCTGGTAATTGCGGCGATTGATACTCACGAATCCCGGAAGAGCATCCAGATTCACGAGACCCATGGCGGCGTTCATTTCGGGCATCTTTCCGTTGGTGCCGGGATAGATGACGTTGTCATAGCCACTGAAACCGAAGTTGCGCATGAGACGCATGGATGCGGCCAATTCGTCGTCATTGGTAACAACTGCTCCGCCCTCCATGGAATTGAATATCTTCGTGGCATGGAAGCTGAGGACTTCACATGCGCCGAAGTTGCCGATTTTCCTTGAGTGATATGAACATCCAAAGGCATGGGCGGCATCGAACATCAACTTGAGTCCATGCTTATCGGCCAGCTCGTGAAGTGCGTCCACGGCTGCCGGGCGTCCCCACAGGTGGACACCAATGATCCCCGTGGTATGAGGAGTGATTTTTTGCCGCACTGCCTCCGGATCCAGGTTATGTGTCAAGGGATCAATATCTGCGAAAACCGGCGTAATGCCCTGCCAATGCAAGGCATGGGCAGTGGCGATGAATGTCCAGGATGGCACGATCACCTCACTCGTGAGACCCAGAGCACGTATAGCGATTTCAAGCGCAATCGTCCCGTTGCACATGGCTACGCAATGCTTGACGCCCAGGAACCGGGCAATATCCCGTTCGAATTCCTGCACGACCGGGCCGTTGTTGGTCAGCCATCGGCGCTCCAGAATGGAGGACAACGCTTCTTTGAATCGCTCTTGATCGCCAATATTGGGACGTCCGACATGCAACGGTTCAGCAAATGCCGGGGGCGCACCATTGACGGCGAGATCCTTCTTTCCCCGAATGGTTTTTTTCGGCAATCGGAAACTCCTGACGTGACGCGATCGGCGGGTATTTACCTACGATCAAAAGCCTAACACGCTGGGGCGCAGCCCGATGCGACTGCGGACCCAGTACCACTGGAATATATTGAACACGATGAAGCTCGTCCCTGTGGCAATGGCGGAACCATTCATCCCGAGGATTGGAATCAGTATCAGGTTGAGCGCGATATTGAGGCCTACACTGATCCCCACGCTGTAAAGGGTTGCCCGTTCATGACCGGTCATGTTCGCAATTACGGCAGTTGACCCAGCGAAAACGATGCTCATGAAGCCCAGGGTCAGAATCCGCAAGGGCCAAGCACCCGCAGCATAGGCAGAACCATACAGGAAAACGAGCAGGGGCTCGGCTGCCGCTAGAAAAACCATAGCAAAGGGCAGCGAAAATATGAGGACCCGCCGCGCCGAGGCAGTGAGCAGACGTTGTAGGCCTGCCCGATCGCCTTCACGATACAGTGCGGCCACGCGCGGGGCGATGACTGTATTGACAGCACCGGCGAAAAAAGTCACGAATGCCGCTGCCCGAGCGACAATGGCATAGATGCCCGCGTCATGCGGCCCGCGCAGCGTACCCAACAAGATAATATCGGCCTTGTTGTTTACCAGAAAAAGCACTCCCATGACCATAAATGGCAGGGCCGCGCGCACGCTGAGCCTGGGAGCCGGGGCAGGGACCTGGGCTCGCACCACACGCTTGAGCTGAACGTGCCCCACGACGAATATCAGTAATGTGCCCGCCAAGGCGGCCACCATGACTTCCCAGGGGTAAAGACGCCCCCGCCACAGCCATAGGGACAACATCGACAAGACCATAACCAGGGGCCCGAGGACCTTTGGCCACTGGCTTGCCACGATACGGTTCAGGGAACGAAGGAGGCTCTCGCGCACCTGACCCATGGCCGCCAGCATAGGAATCGGCGCAGCAATAAGGAACAGCAAGCGCGCCCGACCCACGACGGGCACCCAATACAAGACCGCCAGGACCAACGCGAGAATGCCTCCCACAAGCATCACCCTGACATCGGCCCAGCGCCGCAAACTACTGTTGGCACCCGGCCTACCGGCCCCCTCGCGCACGAGATAGGACGGCATGCCCATTGCGGCAGGGATCGTCAGCAGCATGGTCCAGGCTGTGACGTAAGCATAAAGTCCGAAACCGTGGGGACCCAGCACTCGGGCGTAAAGCAGGCTGGAACCGAAGGAAACGGCCGTGGAGGCCAGCTGCAGGCCGGCCGTCATGCCTGCGGAGCGGGTCATGACCCCCCGCTCGCCGCGGGAAAACAGATCCGTGTATAAAAGGGTTATCAGCCGGCGTAGGCGCACTGCAGGCCCACAGGGGAAACCAGAGGCTATCTTATCCGCACCGGCACGGCCGCGCCCACTGCCTATCCGCCCAGTGCAGGCCGGGAAACCGCGCCCCGGACCGGCGGCTAAGTAGGATTAATCCCTTTCATTTCAAGCCGGTTTTGGTCTAAAGTAACGAAAATTGTCAAGTAAACCGCTATGGCTACTCCAGCAGAACAGACCCCCCTGTCCGGGCTTGGGCGCCATCTCGTCAATCGCGGGATGCTCGACACGGGACAAGCCAGGCTGGCGCAGGCGGGTGCCCGCAAGAGCAAGCAGCAGCTCGTCAGCTACCTGGTGAAACAAGGCCTGGTCGATGCTCAGGCGCTGGCGCGGGCCATCGGCGAGGAATTCAGCGTCCCCATCGTCAACCTGGACGCCTTGCAACCGGACCTGGATCTCGCCCGCAGCATTGGCGAGCCCATGATCCGCAACCACCGGGTCATCCCGTTTTTCAAACGCGGCAAGAGGCTTTACATAGCCACCTCGGATCCCACCAACGACCAGGCCCTGGACGAGATCAAGTTCAATACCGGGCAAATCGTCGAATCGATCCTCTGTGAGGACGACAAGCTCGACCGCCACCTGGAAAGCCTGCTGCAGTCTATTGACACCAGCCTGGGCGACCTGAGTGAAGACGAAGACTTCGACGGGCTGGAGCTCGATTCCGAGGACACGGAAGAATCCTCGGCGGCCGATGCTGCCGCCGTCGACGACGCGCCAGTGGTGCAGTACGTCAACAAGATTCTCCTGCAGGCCATTCGCAGTGGTGCATCGGACATCCATTTCGAGCCCTACGAAAAGTATTATCGGGTACGGCTGCGTGTAGACGGCGTCCTGCAGGAAATCAATCGTCCTCCGATCCACCTGAAGGAAAAGCTGGCCGCGGTACTGAAAGTCAAGTCGCGGCTGGACGTGGCGGAACGCCGCAAGCCGCAGGATGGACGCACCAAGCTGAAAATGTCCAGGAACCGGGCGATGGACTTCCGCGTAAGCTCAATCCCCACGGCCTGGGGGGAAAAAATCGTTCTCCGTCTGCTCGATCCGGCCAGTGCCAGCCTCGGCGTCGAGGCCCTCGGTTTCGACGCAACCCAGCACAAGGCTTTTTCCCATGCACTCGCCCAGCCTAATGGCATGATCCTGGTCACCGGGCCTACGGGTAGCGGCAAGACGGTAACTCTCTACACGGCGGTGCAGATCCTCAATACGCCGGAACTCAATATATCGACGGCGGAGGATCCGATCGAAATCCAGTTGCCGGGCATCAACCAGCTGGAAGTGAACCCCAAGATCGATTTGACCTTTGCCGGCGCTTTGCGCGCTTTCCTGCGCCAGGATCCGGACGTCATCCTGGTGGGTGAAATCCGCGACTACGAAACGGCGGAAATCGCGGTCAAGGCGGCACAGACAGGCCATCTGGTGCTGTCCACCCTGCACACCAACGACGCGCCCAAGACCCTGACACGCCTGCGCGATATCGGCCTCCCCCCCTACTCCATCGCCTCGAGCGTCAACCTGATCATTGCCCAGCGGTTGGTCCGCAAACTGTGCAAGAGTTGCCGCAAACCGCTCGATATCCCTGCCGAAGCCCTGGTTGAAGAGGGCTTTACCGAGGCCGAGATTGGTGAAGGCTTGACCCTGTACGGCCCCAAGGGCTGCCCGCAATGCACCAATGGCTACAAGGGACGCGTCGGCATATTCGAAGTCATGCCGATGACCGAGGCGATGCAGCAGGCCATCCTGACCGATGCGCCGGACGAGGAAATTGCCCGCCTGGCCCGCAGCGAAGGCATTCAGGACATGCGCCGCTCCGGCCTGGACAAGATCAAGGCCGGTGAAACTTCGCTGGAGGAAGTCCGGCGCGTAACCACGAGCTAAGGATTGAAACCATGGCGACTACCGATACCAGCACCAAGCAAATCAACTGGATTTACGAGGGGCGCGACCACAAGGGCCAGCGCATCAAGGGCCGCCTGATGGCCAGTACGCTCACGCTCGCGCGCGCGGAATTGCGCCGCCGCGGCGTAGCGCCCACGAAGGTGCACCGCGAGAAGCAAAAAACCGGCAAGAAGATAAAACCGGGCGATATCGCCTACGTCAGCCGCCAGCTGGCGACCATGCTGGCGGCCGGCGTGCCGATGGTGCAGACCTTCAAGGTGCTGGGCGAAGGCAGCGACAATCCCAGGATGCGCAGCCTGATGATGGCTATCGGCAACGACATCGAAGCCGGTACCTCGCTGTCCGACTCCCTGGCCAAGCACCCGAAGTACTTCGACGAGCTTTATGTCAGCCTGGTGGCGACGGGCGAGCAATCGGGCAAGCTCGAGGAGCTGCTGCACCGCGTGGCGACCTACAAGGAGAAGACCGAGGAACTCAAGCGCAAGGTCAAGAAGGCGCTCATGTATCCGTCTGCCGTGGTATTCGCGGCTATCGTCGTCACGGCCATCCTCATGGTCTTCGTGATTCCCAAGTTCAAGGGCTTCTATGCCGACTTCGGCGCCACGCTGCCCGCCCTGACGCGTTGGGTCATAGCCGTATCCGATTCCATGGTCCACATCGGCTGGCTCTACCTGATCGTCATTATCGGCATCGCGATGGGCCTGGTCACGGGCCGCCGGAGATCGCCCAAGTTCCACCGGTTCCAGGACCGCATGCTGCTGAAGATTCCGGTTATCGGCATGATCATGAAAAAATCCGCCGTGGCCCGTTTCGCCCGCACCCTGGGCATCGTCCAGGCAGCCGGCGTGCCCATGGTCGAAGGTCTTGTCACGGTGGCCAATGCGACCGGCAACACCATCTACCAGGAGGCGGTCATGCGCATCAGCCAGCAAGTGGCCGGCGGCCAGCGCATCGCGCGGGCCATGGATGAAACCAGCGTGTTCCCCGCTATCGTCACGCAGATGATCGGCATTGGCGAGGAATCCGGCGAAATCGACAAAATGGCCTCCAAGGTCGCCGAATTCTACGAGATGGAAGTCGATACCCTGGTCGACGGGCTGAGCCAGTTGCTCGAACCCATGATCATGATGGTCCTCGGCGTTGTGGTGGGCACCCTGGTCATCGCCATGTACCTGCCCATCTTCAATCTCGGCAACGTCGTCTGATCATTATCCGCCGGTCACAGGTGCTACAGGGCGACCTGAAGTCCCTATAATCCCCTTTGGAGGTGTTCGCTTCGAGCGCCTCCTGTAGTGACCCCTGAAACCCGCCGCGGAGAATAAATTCATGTATAACAACGGCATCAGCCTGATTGTCATCGCGGGCGTCGTGGGCCTCGTGTTCGGCAGCTTCCTGAACGTCGTCATCCACCGCCTGCCGCGCATGCTGGAACGCCGCTGGCGGCACGAATGCGCCGAATACATGGAACAGCCGGCCGCGCCCAAAGAAGAAGAGGCTCCCTACAATCTGGTCGTGCCGGCATCCGCCTGCCCCGCCTGCCAGCGAAAGATCCGCCCCTGGGAAAATATCCCCGTCCTGAGCTACCTGGCGCTTCGCGGCCGTTGCGCGGGTTGTGGCGCGCGTATCAGCCTGCGCTATCCCGCGATTGAACTGCTCACAGCACTGCTCTCGATCGCCATTGTCTGGCGTTTCGGGTGGAGCCTGGCCAGCGTGGGCGGCCTGATCTTCACCTGGACACTGATCGCGGCGGCGGCCATTGATACCGAACACTACCTGCTCCCGGACGCGCTTACGTTGCCCCTGCTCTGGATCGGCCTGCTGCTCAACGCCTGGGATGTGTTCGTGCCCCTCAAGGAAGCGGTGATCGGAGCCGCAGCGGGCTACCTCGTGCTGTGGCTGGTTTTCCAGGTGTTCCGGCTCCTGACCGGCAAGGAGGGAATGGGCCGCGGTGACTTCAAGCTGCTGGCCTGCCTGGGCGCCTGGACCGGTTGGCGCATGCTGCCCTTGATCATACTGGCGGCTGCGGCCGTGGGCGCGGTCATCGGGGGCAGCTGGCTCTTGTTCAGCAAGCGTGGACGCGAGCACCCCATCCCCTTCGGTCCCTTTCTGGCTGCGGCAGGCCTGCTGGCATTCATGGCCGGGCCCGCAATCGTTCATGCCTACATGCACTGGGCGCTGCCGGCCCGGCACTGAGTCCGGATTATGCTGAAAATCGGCCTCACGGGGGGGATCGCAAGCGGGAAGTCGGAAGCCGCCAGGCATTTCGCGGCCCAGGGAGCGGCGGTCATCGATACCGATCAGTTGGCACGGGACGTCCTGAGCCCCGGAACCCCGGCCCTGCAGGAGGTCGCTCATGCCTTCGGCCGGCAGATACTGTTACCGGACGGGACGCTAAGCCGCCGCGCCCTTCGCCATATCATCTTCTCGGATCCGGAGGCGCGCAAGCGCCTGGAAGCCATCACCCACCCGCGCATAGTCGCGCTGCTGCGGAAAAGGCTGGAAGCCCTTTCACAAGCGCCTTACGTGGTCGTTGAAATCCCCCTGCTGGCGGAATCGGAGCTGACCGGCGAACTGGACAGGATCCTGGTCATCGACACGCCGGAAGAGGCCCAGGTCGAACGGCTGATGCGCCGTGATGATGAAAGCATGGACAAGGCGCGTGCAGCCCTGGGCGCCCAGGGCTCACGCCCATCGCGGCTCGAACTGGCCGACGACGTTATCGTGAACGATGAAGGCCTGGATAAGCTGAGAAGCGATGTCCGGACGCTACATGAGCGGTATTTGCGACTCGCCCGCCGCCAGCCGCAAGATTGCTACAATCCCGATTCATGACTACCCCGACAGCCAAGCCAGCCAGGGACCAGACCCATACGGTGTTCGAGCATCCGATGAGCGAACGCATGCGCAGTTTCCTGCGCATGGAAAGCGTACTTCGTTCAACGGAGGGGTTGATCGAGGATTCCCGCCCCGACCGCGCGCGTGCCGCACTGATCAGCCTGCTCGAGCTGGCTGCACTGAGCGAGCGCGGCGAACTCAAGCGCGACATACTCTCGGAACTGGAGCGGCAGAAGATATTGTTGGCCAGCCTGCGCCAGCAAACAGATATCGACGATCGCAAGCTCTCCGACGCGCTCACCGCACTCGAGCGTGAGCAGCACCATGTGGAGTCACAACCGGACCGTATCGGACAACGTCTGAAGGCCAATGATTTCCTGGCTTCTGTCCGCAGCCGTAACAGCATTCCCGGCGGCACCTGTTCGTTCGATCTCCCCGGGCTCCATTGCTGGCTGTCGCGCCCCGATGGGGAGCGGCTGCGCGACCTGCAACACTGGTTCGGCGAATTCTCCGCGGTATCCGCTGCACTCGACCTTCTGCTCAAACACATTCGCGATGCCGCCGAGCCGGAGCCACTCGTCGCCGAAGGCGGCATTTACGAATACCAGCCTCCCAACGAGAATCCGCCGGTGCTGCTGCGAATCCTGTTGCCCACGAATTCGCGGCTGTATCCGATGGTCAGCGGCAGCAAGCACCGGGTCACGATCCAGTTCCAGCACTGGAATGGCGTCAGCGAACGCGATGAAATACAGCGTCGCGACATCAAGTTTCAACTGGCCCGCTGCCGCCTGTGAGACTTGAGGCGTAAGGCATGTGAACAGCAGCCCTGACTCGACGGCTGCCGAGATGGAAGCCTACGAGGCGCTGCAATACTACACGCTTGCGCATGCCGGGCCGGCATTTATACACCAGCACGTTGTCGATGCCTGGGCCGCCCAGCACGCGGGTTGTTCCACCAAGCCGATAACGCTGACATTTGCGCTGATCGGCCTGTATCTGCACGTCGAACAGGGCTATACCGGCCGTGAAGTCCAGAGAACGCATCTGCGCCTCGCCCGGCGCAAGCATCATTGGCCGCGGTTCACGCTGCCCGGGCCGCGGGGTGCCCTTACCGCCATAGACATCATGAGTGCCGAGGCTGGTCTCGAACGTGATCGCGCCATTGACGCATGGTGCGGTAGTGTCTGGAGCGCATTTCTCGTAAATCGTTGCAAGATCATGGAGTTGCTACAGCATCGCCTAAACGGGTAACAAATATCCCGCCCGGCAGACTCACGCAAGGCCCCCGCCAACGCCTTCTCTGTCTCGCGTAGCGGGCGAAGACAGGCCGGGCGCACCCGGAGCGCAGGAAAAGCGCAGTGTACTTACAGTACATGAGCATTCCGAGCACCGCCGGCGTACCGAACAGCCCCCGGTACAGATTTCAGGCGCCCTCACCCTCCAAACAGCGGAAACGGCCTGAGGGCGTAGCGAGCGAAGGCGGATTGGACGCCGCCGGAGCACAGGAAGCGCAGTGTACTTACAGTACATGAGCATTCCGAGCACCGCCGGCGTCCAATCCGGCGAGCGCAGTAGCCCTCAGGCCGTTTCCGGCCAGAAGGCTCGGATGCCGGCTACCCCCTGCCCCCAATGCGAACGCGCAAGGGGCAAGTCCACGGGGCCGACACCACCGATGGCATAAGCCGGCAACCCCGCCGCCAGCGCGATCTCCTCGAATCGCATCCATCCCAGCGGCGGCCTGTCCGGATGCGAAGGCGTTGGCCGCACGTTGCCGACGATGACATAGTCCAGGCCCAGTTCGCGTGCCCGGCGGGCCTCTTCGGGATCATGCACCGAAGCGCCAATCAGTCCGGGTCCGGCAGGCCTGCGGCCGAGCTCGAGCATGGCACGGGTCGGCAGATGCAGGCCGGAAAAGCCCTCCGGCAGATCACTAGCCTCTCCGGGGTTTATCAGCAGCGGACATTCGGCGCCCGCCAATACAGGCGCGAGATGTGCCTGCAACTGCGCCAGCGCCGCCTCGTCATCCACTCGGATGACGAATCCTCCGGGCTCGCCGGCGGTAATGGCACGCTCCAGGATGTGCGCAAAGCCCGGAAGAGACTCGAGTGTCAACAACGGCGTGACCCGTAACAGGGGGGGCAAGGCAAGGGCGTTTAGCAGGGGGCGGTTCGCGGGCAGCAGGGGCAATCCCGGCAGGCTGGCCCGATCGTGCCAACCCAGCGCCTGGCCCTCCGCGCCGACCGGCTCGCCCTGCCAGCGGGAGGTCGTGTAAGCGTGCAAGCGTACAGTGGACTCGGGGTAGGTGTGTTCGAAGCGGATAAGCGGTTCAAGGTCGGCGACGTCCACGACCACGCCGACTTCCTCTGCCAGTTCCCTGGCCAGGGCATGCACAGGCGTTTCATTCCGCTCCAGCTTGCCTCCCGGGAATTCGAGGTAACCGGCCAGGGTCTTGTCCGCGGGCCGGCGGGCCAGCAACACACGCCCGGCCGCATCGCACATCACTCCGATGGCTACGTCTATCGGATTCCGTGCCATAAGGCGTGCCCGGTAGGGAGCCGTCTCAGCCGGTTGCCCGCTGATTCAAACGCCCGTGGCAATGCTTGTACTTGAGGCCGGACCCGCAGGGACACGGTTCGTTGCGCCCGACCTTGCGCCCGGTGCGGACATAGGGCTCTTCGTGGGGGGCGGCGGCTCCACTGTCCTGTCCACCCCGGCCAGCCGCTGCCGCGGCCTCGGCCGCATCGGCATGCTGATATTCGTAGTTGGCCTGGCCGGCACGGCGCCTCTCGGCCTCGACCGCCTCGACATCGGCCGCGCCTTCCACCTGCACGCGAATCAGTATGTTCGTCACCTCGAGCTTGTAGCGCTCGAGCATCTCGGTAAACATCGCGAAGGCTTCGCGCTTGTAGGCCTGCTTGGGATCCTGCTGAGCATAACCGCGAAGATGAATGCCCTGGCGCAAGTGGTCCATGGCCGCCAGATGCTCCTTCCACATCTGGTCGAGCATCTGCAGGGCCACCTGTTTCTCGAACTGGCGCATGACCTCGGAGCCCACGACCGCTTCCTTGCTCGCATAGTCGTCGGCGAAGTATTGGTCCACCTTGTCCTTGAGCCCCGATTCGTCGAGCGTGTCGTCTTCGTCGAGCCACTTCCGCAGCGGCAGGCGGACACCGAACTCATGCTCCAGGGCCTGCTCCGCGCCATGAACGTCCCACATGTCCTCTACGCTGTCCAACGGAATGTACTCGTCTAGCAGCGCCCTGACCGCATCGCTGCGCATCTCGGTCACCAGAGAGGATATGTCTTCGGTCGCCATCAGTTCCGAGCGCTCGGTGTAGATCACCTTGCGCTGGTCATTGGCAACATTGTCATACTCGAGCAGATCCTTGCGGATATCGTAGTTGTGCGCTTCGACCTTGCGCTGCGCACCCTCGATCGCCTTGGAGACCATCGAATGCTCGATGGCCTCGCCCTCCTGCAGGCCGATACGGCTCATCAACGCCTTGACCCGGTCGGAGGCGAAGATGCGCATGAGGTTGTCTTCCAGCGAGAGGTAGAAACGGCTGGAGCCAACGTCGCCCTGGCGCCCGGAGCGGCCCCGCAGCTGGTTGTCGATACGGCGTGACTCATGGCGTTCCGTGCCCACGATGTGCAGGCCGCCGGCTTCGAGAACTTGCTCGTGGCGCTTGCGCCATTCGGCCCGGATCGCTTCGCGTCTGGCGTTATCGTCGATGGCCGCCTCCAGTTCCTTGTCCGGGTTGCCGCCGAGGACGATGTCCGTACCACGTCCGGCCATGTTGGTCGCGATAGTGACCGCTCCCGGACGGCCGGCTTCGGCCACCACTTCCGCTTCCCGCTCATGCTGCTTGGCATTGAGCACGTTGTGGGGGATCTTGCGCTTTTTCAGCAGGCCGCTGAGGTACTCCGAGACCTCGATCGAGGTCGTGCCCACCAGCACGGGTTGTCCCCGCTCGTGGCAATCGGCGATGTCCTCGATGATGGCGTCGAATTTTTCCCTCTGCGTCAGATAGACCTGGTCCGCGTTATCGTTGCGCGCGATAGGCTTATTGGTCGGGATGACCACCACCTCGAGGCCATAGATATCCTGGAATTCATAGGCTTCGGTGTCGGCGGTACCGGTCATGCCCGAGAGCTTGTCGTACATCCGGAAATAGTTCTGGAAAGTGATCGAGGCCACCGTCTGGTTCTCGGCCTGGATATTGACCCCTTCCTTGGCCTCGACCGCCTGGTGCAGACCTTCCGACCAGCGCCGTCCCTCCATTGTGCGGCCGGTGAACTCGTCGACGATTACCACCTCGCCGTTGCGGACGATGTAATCGACTTCCCGCTTGTAGATGTGATGCGCGCGCAGCGCCGCGTTGACGTGGTGCATGAGCGTCATGTTCGCGGCCGAATAGAGATTGTCGTCCTGTTTGAGCAGGCCCTCCTTGCGCAGCAACTCTTCCAGGTGCTGATGGCCTTCCTCGGTCAGAAACACCTGCTTCTGCTTCTCGTCGACGGAGAAATCACCCGGACCGTCCTCTTCTTCCTGCTTCTTGAGGCGCGGCACAATGTGATCAACCCGCGTATACAGCGAGGTATCTTCCTCGGCCGCACCCGAGATGATCAACGGCGTACGCGCCTCGTCGATCAACACCGAGTCGACCTCGTCCACGATCGCGTAGTTGAGCTCGCGCTGCACCCGGTCCTCGAGCGAGAAGGCCAGATTGTCGCGCAGGTAATCGAAACCGAATTCGTTGTTGGTTCCGTAGGTGATATCGGCGGCATAGGCAGCCCGCTTCTCGTCGGGTGTTTGCCCGGCCTTGGACACGCCGACCGTCATATCGAGCGCATCGTAGACCGGCCGCATCCAGTCGGCGTCGCGCTGAGCCAGGTAATCGTTGACCGTCACGATATGCACGCCCCTGCCCGGCAGCGCATTCAGATAGGCCGGGAGGGTGGATACCAGTGTCTTGCCCTCACCGGTGGCCATTTCGGCGATCTTGCCCCGGTGCAACACCACGCCGCCCACCATCTGCACATCATAGTGACGCAAGCCGAGATGCCTTTGCGCGGCCTCGCGAACGGCGGCGAAGGCCTCGGGCAGCAGGCTGTCCAGAGGTGCTCCCTCTTCGAGCCTCTTGCGAAATTCAGCAGTCTTGGCGCGCAGGGCCTCGTCGGACAGGGCCTTGAATTCTTCTTCGCGTTCGTTGATCGCCGTGACGACGCGTGCGATGTGCTTGAGCAGCCGCTGGTTACGGCTTTTTACGAAATATCTGAGCATAGAGTTTAGAAACCGCCTGAGTGTCGAGCACTGATTCCGCGCACGGCAGGGCCGTGGGCCTAAATGGCCATTTTAACAGGGACTTGCCGCCCTTCGACGGGCATCCTGCCGCGCCTTGCCTACGGACAGCGCTCAGGCTGTGCCCTGGCCCTTCACGAAGCGCCAGGGGTTGATGGGGACGCCGTCCTTGTGGACTTCGAGGTGCACGTGGGGCCCGGTCGCGCGGCCGGTTTCTCCCATCAGGGAGATGACGTCGCCGCGCTTGATGATCTGGCCCACCTTGACCAGAACCTTTTCGTTGTGCGCGTAATAGGTCGTGTAGCCATCCCCGTCATTGACGATGACCAGATTGCCGTAGCCGTAGCGCGGGCCGGCCCAGGTCACGACGCCGGCCGCCACCGCTCGCACCCGGGCTCCCTCGGAGCCGGCGAAATCTATGCCGTAATGGAATTCCCGCTCGCCGGTAAAGGGATCGGTACGCCAGCCATAAGGCGAGGAAATCCAGCCATCGCGGACCGGCTTCCCGCGCGGGACGATCTGGGCGCTGAGCTTCTTGTGGGTAAGCAGGGATTCGAGGGCCGTCAATTCGCGCTCCTCGTGCCAGAGCCGCTGGGACAGGGAACTGGTGGCTGCATCCAGATCGCCTAACTGCCAGGGCTTTTCGTCGTTGTTTACCGGCCCGCCTTCACCGGCAGGCTCGCTGAAATCGAAACCGCTCTTCTTGAGCCCTGCAAGATGCACGACCTGGGCTCCCATGGCGTCCAGCCGGTTGACTTGGGCATTGAGTTGCGCCATGCGCGCCGCCACGGCGTTGATGGCGCCACGATTCTGTGTCCGTATGTCGGCAATGGATTGTTTCTGCTGCTTGATCTGGTCCTGCAGAAGCCGGGTCCTGGCGAGCAACTGGGCAGGTGCCCGCTGTGCCCCGACCAGATAGCCCAGGGCCACGCCACACACAACAAGGGCCACCATGGCTGCCACACACGCGGCCCCATAACGGCTGCGCAGTTTCCAGCGCCATGAGGCACGGCCGGAGCGTACTACAATGAATTCCATTCCATCAGGTCTCCAGTCAATGGTCGATACTCCAGACAGGGGCTTTCGCCGCCTGGACAGGAGCACGCTTTCCGGCTCGCTCGGGGCAGTCTACCGTCAGGCGCAGGAATTTGACAAATTTCGTCAGGTCCTTGCATCCGCCCTGCCCACCGAGGAAAGCAAGCATCTAGTCGGCGTCGCGGGCAATAACCGGCGACTGGTGATCTTCGCCGACTCCCCGGCCTGGGCGACTCGCCTTCGTTATCGGGCCCCCGATCTCGAAGCAGCCGCCATGCAGCACTGCGGCACCCGACCTCGCCTGGTCTTCAGGGTTGGCGTGCGCCATGGAGTCGTCGAACAACCCCATCGCTCCCCTTGGTTGCCCGAACGCGTGGTCAACACCCTCGAATCGAGCGCGCGAACCATTAAAGACGAGGGGCTGGCAGCGGCCTTGCGGCGACTCGCGCGCGGCGCTGACCGTTAGTTCAGACCCTTCAGGCCGTTGTCGGGCTCCATGCGGCACCCGCATAGGAGATCGGCAAGGCTTCGGGTTCTTCGAAAGTCACTTCTTCCCACGCGCTGGACTCAGCCAGCAAGGTACGCAGGATGGCATTATTGAGCCCATGGCCGGGCTTGTACGCGACATAGCGCCCGATCAGGGTATGCCCCAGGAGATAGAGATCCCCCACGGCGTCAAGCACCTTGTGCTTGACGAATTCGTCTTCGTAGCGCAGGCCATCCTCGTTGAGGATGCGGAATTCGTCCAGGGCAATCGCGTTGTCGAGCGAAGCGCCCAGGGTCAGGTTCCGCCGGCGCAGGTACTCGATGTCGCGCAGGAACCCGAAGGTGCGCGCGCGGCTGACTTCCTTCACGAAGGACGTGCTGGAAAAATCGACCAGGCTGTGGCGCGTATGCTGTTTGAAGACCGGGTGATCGAAATCGATTTCCACGCCGACGCTGAAGCCGTCATACGGCTCCAGGCGCGCCCACTTGTCTTCCTGGCGTACCTCGATGGTCCGCTTGATGCGGATGAAACGCTTCGGCGCGTTCTGCTCCTCGATACCGGCGGACTGGACCAGGAACACGAACGGCCCCGCGCTGCCATCCATGATCGGCACTTCCGAAGCGGACAGGTCGATGTAGGCATTGTCGATCCCGAGGCCTGCCAGTGCGGAGAGAAGATGCTCGACGGTGGCGATGCGTACATCGCCCTTGACCAGGCTCGTGCCCAGCGTGGTATCGCCCACGAGGTGCGCCTTGGCCGGAATCTCGACCGGCTCGTCGAGGTCGACGCGCCGGAAAACGATGCCCGTATCCGGAGCCGCAGGCCGGAGGTTCATGAAAACCTTCTGTCCCGTATGCAGGCCGACACCGGCCGCGCGTATGCTGTTCTTCAGGGTTCTTTGTCTGACCACCGTATTTCCTGAGCACGCCCGACTGGCGCACAAGTCGACATATCCGTTTTAATTTACCACAAAATCAAGCATTTCGCCACACCTTTGAGTGTGTAAGAACAATCCGGCACAGCCGCCAGAACGCAGCTCCTCCGGCGTCCCCGGCCCCCGTCCCGCGGGGCCGCCGGGTCAGTCGGCCTGGCGGCGCAGGAAGGCCGGAATATCCAGATAATGCGGGTCGTTCGGATCCAGCTTCTGGGCACTGCCCTGCCGCTGCTGGCGCAGCACCGTGGGGCGATCGTACTCGCCGTAGTCCCCGTCCGCCGGCAGCGATTCGCCACCGCCCTGGGCCACCAGCTTCATCTCCGGACGTTCCACTTCACGCTGAGTCGAAGCCAGTCCCGTGGCGACCACCGTGACCCGCAGCTCGCCCTCGGTCATCGAGGGGTCGATCACCGTGCCGACCACCACGGTAGCGTCGTCGGAAGCAATGTCGCGCAGGATACCGCCCACCTCGTCGAACTCGCCGATGGACAGGTCGGTGCCGGCCGTGATGTTGGCCAGGATGCCCTTCACGCCCGAGAGGTTGATGTCCTCGAGCAGCGGGCTGGCAATCGCGTCCTCGGTGGCGCGGCGTGCACGCTCCTCGCCGACCGCGGCACCGGATCCCATCATGGCCATGCCCATCTCGCTCATCACCGTGCGCACGTCGGCGAAGTCGACATTGATCAGGCCCGGGCGGGTGATCAATTCAGCGATGCCCTGCACCGCACCGAACAGCACGTCATTCGCGCACCGGAACGCCTCGAGCAGCGTGGTCTTAGTGTCCAGCACCCGGAGCAACTTGTCGTTCGGAATCGTGATCAGAGAATCCACATGACGGCCCAGTTCCTTCAGGCCCTGATCGGCAATCGCGCTCCGCTTCTTGCCTTCCCAGGAAAACGGCTTGGTGGCCACCGCCACCACCAGCGCGCCGGCTTCCTTGGCAATCTGGGCCACCACCGGCGCCGCGCCGGTGCCCGTGCCGCCGCCCATGCCGGCGGTGATGAACAACAGGTTGCAACCCTCGATCACCTCGCGGATACGCTCGCGGTCCTCCATGGCCGCCTGACGCCCCACTTCGGGGTCGGCACCCGCGCCGAGCCCCCGGGTAATCCCGGAACCGATCTGCAGCACCGTCTTCGCGTTGGTGTTGCGCAACGCCTGGGAATCGGTATTGGCGCAGATGAAATCCACGCCCTCGATGCCCGAGGCCACCATGTGACGCACGGCATTGCCGCCGCCACCGCCTACGCCGATCACCTTGATCACGGCGTCCTGGCTAACTCCATCCATCAATTCAAACATGCTCATGACTACCTCCACTTCCCCTGGGGAACCTAAAAATTACCTTCGAACCAGCGGCGCATCCGCTGGAACATATCCTTGAAACCCATCGGCTTGGGCGCATCGGTGTTGCGGCCGCCGGTAAGCGCCTCGCGCGCGTAAATCAACAACCCCACGCCGGTGGCGTGAATCGGGTTGCGCACCACTTCGGCCAGCCCTGAAACCCCGATCGGGGCGCCCAGGCGCACCGGCATGTGGAAGATCTCTTCGGCCAGCTCGGCCGCGCCTTCCATCTTCGAGGCCCCGCCGGTCAGCACGATGCCGGCGGCGATCATGTCCTCGAAGCCACTGCGCCTTATCTCGGCCTGGATGAGCGCGTACAGTTCCGCGTAGCGCGGCTCGATGACCTCGGCGAGGGTCTGGCGCCCGAGCCTGCGCGGCGCACGCTCGCCGACACTCGGTACCTCGATGGTCTCCTCGGAGGACGTAAGCTGCGGCAGCGCACAGGCGTAGCGCAACTTGATCTCCTCGGCGCTCTTGGTCGGCGTGCGCAAGGCAATGGCGATGTCGTTGGTGACCTGGTCGCCGGCAATCGGGATCACCGCCGTGTGACGCAGCCCTCCTTCGCAGAAGATCGCGATATCGGTAGTGCCGCCGCCGATGTCGACCAGGCACACGCCCAGGTCCTTCTCGTCCTCGGTCAGTACCGAGTAGCTCGAGGCCAGTTGCTCCAGGACGATGTCGTCAACGGTCAGATCGCAGCGGCGCACGCATTTCTCGATGTTCTGCGCCGCCGAGACCGCGCCGGTCACGATGTGCACGCGCGCCTCGAGGCGCACGCCCGACATGCCCACCGGCTCGCGGATACCGTCCTGCTGATCGATGATGAATTCCTGCGGTATCACGTGCAGGATCTTCTGGTCGGCGGGGATCGCTACCGCGCGTGCCGCGTCGATCACACGGTCAACATCGGCCGGCATGACCTCCTTATCGCGGATCGCCACGATACCGTGCGAGTTGAGGCTGCGGATGTGGCTGCCCGCGATCCCGGCGTATACCGAGTGGATCTCGCAGCCAGCCATCAGCTCGGCCTCCTCTACCGCGCGCTGGATGGAACGCACCGTGGATTCGATGTTCACCACCACGCCCTTCTTGAGCCCGCGCGAGGGATGCATGCCGACACCGACGACCTCGATGGTGCCATCGGCAGCCAGCTCGCCGACGATGGCGACAATCTTCGAGGTGCCGACATCCAATCCGACGACGAGACGACGGTCACTCTTTCCTGCCATGATCTCCTTCTCCCTTCCATCCCACGGCAAACCCGTTGGGATAACGCATGTCCACCGTGGCCGCCCGGGCCAACTTGGGGCCCAGCGCCGGCACGGCGATATGAATGAATCGTTCCAGGCGCGCAAACGGCTGTTTTCGCCCGAGCACCAGATGCAGACCCGACTTGAACGTCACGCTCATCTCGCCGCGGGCGTTGTCGTCCAGCCCTGTCGCGTGCAGGCCTATCTGCTGCACTTCGGCCTGCACATGGGAAAAATCGTTCAGCACGTCCGTCGCTTGGTCTGCCGGCCCGTCCAGCATGGGCAGGGCGGAAAACGCACTGAGATTCGAGGGCGCGAATACCACACCGTTCGCGTCCACCAATGCGTCCTTGCCCCAGCGGGCCACGGGCCGGCGCAGTTGCACCAAGACGCCGAGCGCATCGGGCCAGATCCGGCTGATCCGCGCCGAGGCCACCCAGGGCAGCTTCTGCACGGCAGCACGGACGGTCGCGAGATCCACGTCGAATACGCCTCCGTGGACGACACCGGCGACGGCGGAGCGGACCTGCCCGGCCGTCAATTCCGTGTTCGCGGGTACATGGATAACCAGCGCATTCACGGCGGGGCCCGAGGGCCGCCCGGCATATTTCGCAAGCAGGACCACGGCGGCCAGGCACGCCAGCGCCAGCAGCACCCACCGCAGCCATCCGCGGGGCAGGCGCTTCTTACGCGACAGAGCCATGGTTGCCGTTGCCATCAGGGCACCTCCCCCAGCGTCTGCGCCAGGATCGCCACGACCAGTTCGGAAAAACTCATGCCGTTGGCCCGGGCCGCCATGGGCACGAGGCTGTGCGCGGTCATCCCGGGCACCGTGTTCGCCTCCAGCAGCCACGGCTTGCCCGCTTGGTCCAGCAATAAATCCACCCGGCCCCAGCCACTGCACCCAAGGGCCGCGAAGGCCTTGCTGCACAGATCACGCAGCTTTTTCTCCTCGGCCGCCGGCAAATCGCAGGGGCAGTGGTAGCGCGTCGCATCCGATATGTATTTCGCCTCGAAATCATAGAAGTCGACCGCCGGTTCGATATGCACGAGGGGCAATGCCTCCTCGCCCAACATCGAGCAGGTCAATTCGCGGCCGGTGATCCAGGGCTCCACGAGCACCTGCTCGTCGCAGGCAAAGGCCTGCTCGAGTGCCGCGGGCAACTCCTGCGGCTCGCGTACGCGGCTCAGTCCCAAAGTGGAACCTTCGCGTGCGGGCTTTACCGCCAGAACCGGACCCAGGCGTGCAAAGAGATCTTCCTGCAAGGGCTGCTCCCGGTGCAGCTCCACCCAGTCCGGCGTCGGCAAGCCATGATCGCGCCACAGGCGCTTGGTCACCCACTTGTCCATGGCGATGGCACTGCCCAGGACATCGCTCCCGGTGCAGGGAATCGCGAGCATGTCGAGGAAGCCGCGCATGGTGCCGTCTTCACCGCCGCGCCCATGCAGTACATTGAAGCAGCGGTCGAAACGTCCCTCCCACAAGGCGGAAAGGCCGTCCTCCCGCGGATCGAGCGGATGCGCATCCACGCCGGCCTCGCGCAGGCCCTCAAGGACCTGGCGCCCACTCATGAGCGACACCTCGCGCTCACCCGAAAAGCCCCCGAGAAGCACGGCCACGCGCCCGAAGCGTACCGGGTCGAAGGTCGCCCGGGCATTCATGCGCGCACCCCCCGGGCCGCAAGCAAGGCCCGCGAATGCTGGCCGACGTCACCGGCACCCAGCGTCAGCACGATGTCGCCGTCCTGCACCAGGTCATCGAGCACGACGGGCAATTCCGACAAATCCGATACAAGCACCGGCTCCACCCGGCCGCGGCTGCGGATGGCCCGTGCCACCGCGCGCGAATCGGCTCCCGCGATCGGTTTTTCCCCGGCGGCATAAACCTCGCCCAGCAGCAACACGTCGGCGTCCGCCAGTGCCGTGCCGAAATCATCGAGCAGGTCGTGCGTGCGGCTGTAGCGATGCGGCTGGAACACCACGATCAGGCGCCGCTCGGGCCACGCTTCCCGCACGGCCGCGAGCGTCGCCGCGACCTCGCGCGGATGATGCCCGTAGTCGTCTATCAACTGCGCGCGGGCCTGGCCGAAAGCCAGTTGCCCGAGTATCTGCATGCGCCGCCCGATCCCGTGAAATTCGGCCAGCGCCCCGGTCAGGGCATCATCGGCCACCCCCAACTCCTGCGCTGCGGCGACCGCGGCAAGGGCATTCAGGACATTGTGGCGGCCCGGGAGGTTGAGCGACACCGTCAATGCGCCGGTGCCGGGACGGGTGACCTTGAAATGCATGCGCTGGCCTTCGGCACGCACGCCGGTTGCGCGGAAATCCGCCTCGCCGAAACCGTAGGTCCACACCGCGCGCCCCAGGGTCGCCGCATGCCGGGCCAGCACCGGGTCATCGCTGCACAGGATTGCCCGCCCGTAGAACGGGAGCTGGTGCAGGAATTCGATAAAGCTTGCCTCGAGGCGAGCGAAGTCGTCGCCATAAGTGCTCAAGTGGTCGCGGTCGATGTTGGTGACTACCGCCATCATCGGCTTGTAGAGCAAAAACGAGGCATCGCTCTCGTCCGCTTCCGCGACGAGGTAACGTCCCTTGCCGAGCCGCGCGCCGCTGCCCGCACTTTCCAGTCGGCCACCGATCACGAACGTTGGATCAAGTCCCGCCTCGATGAGCACGCTCGCTATCAGGCTGGTCGTGGTGGTCTTGCCATGAGTGCCCGCCACGGCGATACCGTAACGGAAACGCATCAACTCGGCCAGCATCTCGGCGCGCGGAATCACGGGGATACGCCGCTCCAGCGCCGCCGCCACTTCCGGGTTGTCGGACTGGATCGCGCTCGAGGTCACGACCACGTCGGCATCGGTCAGGTTTTCCGTCCGGTGGCCGATACGGATATCTGCCCCACTCGCGCGCAGGCGTGCGACCGTGGCACTGTCCTTGAGATCGGAACCCGACACCACGTAGCCCAGGTTGAGCAACACCTCGGCGATGCCGTTCATGCCGCTGCCGCCGATACCGACCATATGGATGTGGCGAATCCGGCCCATGGGCTCACTCATGCGTGCGCCTCCGCCACTTTAAGGACCGCTCGCGCTACGCGCGCGGCCGCATCCGGGCGGGCCAGCCGATACGCATAGCCGGCCATGGCGAGCAGCTTTTCACGCCCGCCGTCGGCCAGTTCGGCCAGGACATGCGCGAGCCGCCCCGGCGTCAGGTCGGACTGCGCGATCACCCTGGCGGCACCGACCGTTTCAAATACGCGTGCGTTCGCGGTCTGGTGGTCGTCCACGGCCCAGGGATACGGCACCAGCACCGATGGCAAGCCCGCGGCTGCAAACTCCGCAAGACTGAGCGCACCCGCCCGCGCGACGGCCAGGTCGGCCCAGGCGCACAGACTGGCCATATCCTGGCCGAATGCCTCGACATGAGCCGTAATTTCCGCCTTCGCGTAAGCCTCTCGGGTGGCGTCGACATGCGCCGCACCGCTCAAATGACGAACCTCGAAATCATGTCCGCACGTCGTCAACGCGACCGGCACCGTCTCGTTGAGAATACGCGCGCCCTGGCTGCCTCCGATCACCAGCAGCCTCAGCGGGCCCTGGCGGCCACGCAAGCGCTCCTCCGGCGCGCTCAATTCCGCGAACGCGCGCCGCACCGGATTACCGGTAAGTTGGGCACGTCCTTCGAAAGCGCCGGGAAAGCCCGTCAAGACCCGCTTGGCCAGCCGCGCCAGTACGCGATTGGTGGCGCCGGGAATCGCGTTCTGCTCGTGGATGACGAGCGGGCAATGCGCCAGCCAGGCCGCGAGGCCGCCTGCCCCGCTGGCGTATCCGCCAAACCCGATGGCCGCCCGCGGCTTGAGCCGGCGGATCAGGCGCAGGGCTGAATAGACTGCAAAGACCAACCGCGGCCCGCCGAGCAGTTTGCGTTTCCAACCGCTGCCGCGCACGCCCTGTCCGGACAGTGCGGTGAAATCGATGCCGGCGGCGGGTACGAGCGATTTTTCGAGCCCTTGGAGCCCGCCCAGCCAGTGCACCGGAACCGAGCGCAGGCGCAACTCATCGGCTACCGCGAGGCCGGGGAAGATGTGCCCTCCGGTCCCGCCGGCCAGTATGAGCACGGGGCGCGTGGCGGCAACCGTCATCGGCTTGCCCCCCGTGCCGTGGACAGGGCCGCCTCGCGTACGGCGCGCAACAGCAGCCCGCACGCGGCCAGGTCGACGACCAGGCTGGATCCGCCGGCGCTCATGAACGGCAGCGTCAGCCCCTTGGTCGGAAGCACACCGAGGTTCACGCCGATGTTGACGAAGGCCTGCACCCCGAGCAGCAGGCCGATGGCGAAAGCAAGGTTGGCCGCGAATGGCAGATTGGCCACCAAAGCGCGGCGCGCGATCTTCAGCGTGCGCAACGTGAAGGCCAAATACAGCAGGATCACGCTGAACACGCCGACCAGCCCCAGCTCCTCGGCCAGGACGGAAAACAGGAAATCGGATTGCGCTTCGGGCAGCCAGGCGAGTTTTTCGACGCTCTGCCCCAACCCGACGCCGAACACGCCACCATGACCGACCGCGATCAGGGCCTGGGTCAGCTGGAAGCCCGAGCCCTGGGCGCTGGCCCAGGGATTCACGAAGGCCGTCAGGCGCTCGAGACGGTAGGGGGAGGATATCGCCAGCGCAAGGGCGGCCCCGCCGAACAGCAGGCCCAATATGAATGTATCGCGCTTGCGGGCACCGGCAAAAAACAGCACGCCGATCGCGGTGATGAACAATACGATGGTGCCGCCGAAATCGGGTTCGGCGATCAGCATCAAGCCCACCAGTGCCACCATGGCCACCGGGCGGATAAGCCCGAAAAAGGAGCGCGACAGCGCTTCCTGGTGTTGCGCGGCATAGCCGGCGACATAGATCAGCACGAGCACGCGCGCCGGCTCCGATGCCTGCAGGGTGAATGGCCCGACGCCAAGCCAGCGCGCACTGCCGTTGATCGAATGCCCGACACCCGGCACCAGCACCGCTGCCAGCAGCAGCAAGGCCAGGCCCAGCGCGACGTAACGCAAACGCTCGAACAGTTCGAGCGGCGTGTTGTAAAGCACGATGGCGGCCACGCCCCCGAGCACCGCGTACGCCACCTGGTGCAACCAGTCATGCCAGCCCCCACCGGTACCCAGGACGGTCAACGAGGTGGATGCAACCATGATCAGGCCGATGCCCAGCAGGCCGAACAGCGTGCCGAGCAGGACGCCGTCCACCTGCCCCTCCACGCGGCTGGCGGCCGGCGCCAGCCGGCGCCGCGGAGCAGCGATGGCGGCTTCCCTACTCATCGAGCGCCTCCACGGCTTGCACGAAGGCCTCGCCGCGCGCGGCATAGTCGCTAAACATGTCGAGGCTGGCGCAAGCCGGAGCCAACACAACGCAATCGCCGGGCTGCGCGAGACGGGCCGCCGCGGTCACGGCCTCGTCCATGCTCGCCGCGTTCAAAACATCCACGCGGCCATCCAGGGCGCGTGCAATCTGCGGCGAATCGACGCCCATCAACACCACGGCGCGCGCGCGCGCCGCGAGCAGGCCGGCGAAAGGCGTGAAATCCTGGCCCTTGGCCTGTCCGCCCGCGATCACCACGAGGCAACCGCTCAATCCTTCCAGGCTCGCGCAGGCGGCACTGACGTTGGTGGCCTTGGAATCGTCATAGAAGCGCACGCCTTCGCGCTCGGCGACAAGCTCGAGCCGGTGCGCCAGCGGCTTGAATTCACGCACGGCGCGGGCGATGTCCTCGTCGGAGATTCCCACCGTCGCCGCGAGCGCCCACGCCGCCAGCACGTTGGCCAGGTTGTGGCGCCCTGCCAAGGGAGCCTCGGCAATGCCCAGGAGCGGCTTTTCTCCGCGACAGAGCATCCCGTCCCGCAATCCGTAGTCGGAATCCCCGGGCGGTGTGTCCAGGCCGAAGGTAATGCGCTCGGCTCCGGCATGCCCGAGGCCGCCGGCCAGGACATCGTCACGATTGAACACCCCGGTCTGGGCGCGCTCGTAAACACGCGCCTTGGCTCGCGTATAGGCTTCCAGGGAACCGTGCCGATCCAGGTGATCGGCGCTGATGTTGAGTACGGTTGCCACGCGGGGCGCCAGGGAATCGGTCAGCTCGAGCTGGAAACTCGACAACTCCAGTACATACAGCTCCACGCTGGCATCGAGCAGGTCCAGTGCCGGCGTGCCGAGGTTGCCCCCGGCCGCGGTGACGCGGCCACCCGCCCGCGCCATGGCTTCCACCAGGCGTGTCACCGTGCTCTTGCCGTTGGTGCCGGTAATGGCGATGACCGGCGCCAGCACACTCCGCGCAAAGAGTTCGACGTCACCGAGTATTTCGATGCCGCGCGCGCGCGCCGCGCGCACCAGCTTCGAATTGAGCGGCACACCGGGCGAAACCACCACCAAATCGGTGTCGTCCAGGATCGACATGGCCTGGTCCGAAGGACACCAGGCCTCTCCCGCCAGGGTCGCGCGGTCGTCGCGATCGTCGGTCGCCCGCATGCGCCATCCCAGCCGCTGCAGGTAGCCGAGCGCCGAGAGACCCGAGGCCCCCAGGCCCAGCACCAGCCCCTGGCGTCTTACGCTTTGCGATGGATACATGGCGATCATCGTCAGCGCACCTTGAGGGTGGAAAGGCCGATCAGCACCAGGATCACGGTAATAATCCAGAAGCGCACGATGATCTTGGGTTCGGGCCAGCCCTTGAGCTCGAAGTGATGATGCAGTGGCGCCATGCGGAATATGCGCCGTCCGGTGAGCTTATAGGAGCCGACCTGGAGCACCACCGAGAGTGTCTCGACCACGAAGACGCCGCCCATGATGAACAGCACGATTTCCTCGCGCACCATCACGGCAACGATGCCCAGCGCGGCACCGAGGGCCAGCGAGCCGATGTCGCCCATGAACACCTGGGCCGGATACGTGTTGAACCACAGGAAACTGATGCCCGCACCCACCAGTGCGCCGCAGTAGACCGACAACTCACCCACGCCCGGCACGTACGGGATGCCGAGGTATTCGGCGATTTTGATGTTGCCGGTCACGTACGCGAACACGCCCAGCGCTCCGGCTATCAACACGGTCGGCATGATCGCCAGGCCGTCGAGGCCGTCGGTCAGGTTGACCGCATTGGAACTGCCGACCACAACCAGGTAAACCGAAAGCAGGAACCAGCCCCCCATCGGGATAGCCACCTGCTTGATGAACGGGACGTAGAATGTCGTTTCTGCCGCGTGCTGGCGCAGCATGAACAGCCACACGCCGACGCTGACCGCGGCCAGGGACTGCAGCAGGTATTTGCGTCGCGCGTTCAAGCCCTTGGAATGCGCGTTGCGCAGCTTGAGGATGTCGTCGGCCGCGCCGATGCTGCCGAAGGCTACGAGCGTCACCAGCGCGACCTGCACGAAACGGTTACTCAGCTCCCCCCAGAGCAGCACGGCCACGATGATGCCGACGATAATCAGCGCCCCGCCCATGGTCGGCGTACCGGCCTTGCCCAGGTGGCTCGCGGGCCCCTCCTCGCGAACGAACTGCCCGACCTTGAACAGGCTGAGCCGGCGAATGAGCAACGGACCCAGCGCGAACGAGAACACCAGCGCGGTCAGCACGGCGAGCACCGTGCGCAGCGTGATGTAGTCAAAGACCCGGAAGCCGTTGACGTAATGGCTGAGGTACTGGGTGAGCCAGAGCAGCATCAGCACACCTCCCGGGGTGCGGCCAATGCCTCGGCAACCCGTTCCATGCGCGCCGCGCGCGAGCCCTTGACCACCAGTACTGCATCGCCCGGCAGCGCATCGGCCAGCGCGGTATTCAACGCCTCCACCGATTCGAAGCTGTGCGCGCCCTCGCCGTAGGCCCGGGCGGCCTCAGCGGCCAGCGGCCCGACCGTATACAAGGACTCGACCCCTGCGTTGCGGGCATCGCGGCCCAGGCGGGCATGCCACTCACGCGCGTCGGGGCCGAGCTCGCCCAGGTCGCCCAAGACGAGCCAAACCGGGCGTCCGCTGCTGGCGGCAGCGTCGATTGCCGCAGCCACGGAGGCGGGATTCGCGTTATAGGTGTCATCGATCAGCAAGGCGCCGGACGCCAGGAGGCGCGGCACCAGACGCCCGGGTGCGGGCCGCACCAGCGCCAGGCCGCGGGCTATCGTGTCGGTGGGCACGCCCAGGCCCCAGGCCGCGGCCGCTGCGGCCAGGGCATTCACCACGTTGTGCGCCCCCAGCAGTTGCAGCTCGGCCGAGACCTCTCCATCCGGCGTCACGAGAGTGAAGCGCGTGCCGGTGGCCGTCGTCTCGATCGCGCGCGCGTGCACCTCGGCCCGTTCGTCGAGACCGAAACTGATCCAGCGCTTGACCTGCGACGTCTCGCGCCACTGCTCCAGCCAGGGCGACCCGTACGGAGCCACCGCCAGCCCTTCTTCGGGCAGGGCGGAAAAGAGGGCGCCCTTCTCGCGCGCCACGCCAGACACGTCGCCAAAGCCTTCCAGGTGCGCGGGAGCTATGCTCACCACGACCCCCGCGTCGGGTGACGTAATCTCGGCCAGGCGGGCTATCTCGCCGGGCGTGTTGGTGCCCATCTCGATCACCGCGAAGCGATGCTCGGAATTGAGCCGCGCCAAGGTCAAAGGGACCCCGATCAGGTTGTTGTAGTTACCGCTGGTGGCCAGCGTCGGCGCAATCTGGGCCAGCACGCCGGCCAGCAGGTTCTTCACCGTGGTCTTGCCGTTGGAACCGGTCACCCCGACCGTGCGCACCGCGTGCGCGCTGCGCCAGGCCCGGGCGAATTCGGCCAGCCCCACCAGGGTATCGGCCACGCGCACCTGCGGGAGCCTGGAATCGACGTCGTGCTGGGTCAACAGGCCGGCGGCACCCGTCTCCTCGGCCATCCGGACGAAATCGTGGCCATCGAAGTGCACGCCTTCCAGGCAGACGAACAGGGCGCCCGCCTCCATCCGGCGGCTGTCGCTGGTAACCAGGCCGAAAGGCGCGTCGGTACCGATCAGGCGCCCCCGGGTGGCCTCCGCGACACAGCCCAGTGTTCTTTTCATCACCATGCGGGCACCCCCAGCAGGCGGCGCACCGTATCCCGGTCGCTGTAGCGGCGGCGTTCGTTGCCGACGATCTGGACCGCCTCGTGGCCCTTGCCGGCGACCAGCACCACATCGCCCGGAGCGCTCTCGTCCAGGGCCTTGGCAATGGCGCGGGCACGATCACGCTCGACGTAAACGTCCGCCTTGTTGTCCGCGTCTATGCCGGCACGGACGGCGGCGATGATCTCGTCACCGTTTTCGCTGCGCGGGTTGTCGTCGGTGAGCACGATGCAATCGGCGCCGGCAGCGGCCACCTCGCCCATTTGCCCACGCTTGCCGCGGTCGCGGTCGCCGCCGCAACCGAACACCACCCAGACTCGGCCGCGGGCATGCTCGCGCACGGAGTCCAGCGCCTGCTTGAGTGCGTCCGGCGTATGGGCGTAATCGATCACGACCAGGGGCTGGTTGCCACCCCCGAGGCTTTCCATGCGCCCGGGCACGGTGCGTGCGTGCGACACGCGCGTCAGGGTGTCGGCGAAGGGCCGCCCCTGCCCGAGCAGTACGGCGAGTACAGCGAGCAGATTGGCGGCGTTGAAGCGGCCCACCAGCAGGCTGCGCAGCTTGCCCTCGCCGAAGTCGCCACCGATGCTTATCTCCAGGCCCATACCGTGTGCATGCACCTCGCGTGCATGAATGCGCCGCCCCTTGAACCACTTGGGCGCCCGGGCCTCCAGGCCGAAGCCGATCTGCTCCACGCCCGCCTCGCACCGGCCGGCAAAATACTCGGCGGCCGGATCGTCGAGATTGAATATCGCCCGCTTCAGGCCGTGCCAGGCAAACAGTCTGCCCTTCGCTTCGCGGTAGGCTTCCATGGTGCCGTGGTAGTCGAGGTGGTCGCGGGTGAAGTTGGTAAACACCGCGCTTTCGAAATTCACGCCGGCGACCCGCGCCTGATCCAGCGCGTGCGAGGACACCTCCATTGCGACCTGGCCGGCACCCCGGTCCCGCAGGCCGGAAAGGATGTGCTGCAGGCGCACCGGGTTGGGCGTGGTCTCGATCGCCGGCTCGAGCATGCCGTACAAGCCGTAGCCGAGCGTACCGATGAACCCGCAGGGCTGACCCCAGTTGGTCAGCACCTGGGCGAGAATGCTGGTTACACTCGTCTTGCCGTTGGTCCCGGTGACACCCGTGACGCTCATGCGCGCCGTGGGATTATCGAAAAACCGGGAAGCGACCACACCGGCCACGTGCCGCAGGTCCGGCACGGCCGCCGTGACTACCTTGCGCGGCAGCTTGGGCATCTCCAGGCCGGGCACCGGCTCGTACACGATGGCCGAGGCACCGCGCGCGCAGGCCTCGGCGGCATGGTCCATGCCATGCTCGTGGGTCCCCTGGCAGGCCAGGAACACCCACCCCGGGCGGAGCCTGCGGCTGTCCATCGCGATGCCCGGCACCTCGATATGCGGTACCGGCCCCTTGGCGAGTCCCGCGAGGATCTCGTCCAGTGTCTTGCCGTGCTCGATTGCGTGCGCCACGTTCATGAGCGTGTCCTCTTGCCTTGCGCCTTGTCGTTTCGTGCCAGCACCGTGTCCACGTCCGGCGCTATATCCATTAGACGCAGCGACGCGGACATGATTCTGCGAAACACCGGCGCAGCGATCTGGCTTGCGAAAAACTCCCCGTGGGAGGCGCCCCGGAGCACGACCACCACGACCAGGCGCGGATCGGCCGCCGGCGCCATGCCGGCGAACACCGAGTTGTAGAGATCGCTATAGGCGCCGTTCTTGTAAAGGCGTGCCGTACCGGTCTTCCCGGCCACCTGGTAATTGGGGATCTGGGCCCGAAAGCCGGTGCCGCCATCGGAGACGACCGTGGTGAGCATGTTTCTCAGGGTCTTCGCCACCGAAACCGGCACTACGCGGATGCCCGCCGTCCGGTCTTTTCTCTTGATAAAGACCGCGGGACGGTAGACGCCGTTGTCGGCGATGGCGAGGTAGCCCTCCGCCAGTTGCAGCGCGCTGACCGAGACGCCATAGCCGCGCGAGATGGCCGCCTGCTCCACCGGGCGCCAGCGTCCGTAGAACGGCATGCGGCTGCCCGCCGCACCGGGAAAGCCGCTGGTGGCGGGACGGCCGAAACCGAAACCGGCCAAAACGCGGTAGAGATAATCGGAAGGCATCGACAGCGCCACCTTGGCCGCGCCGATGTTGCTCGAACGCTGCAGCAGGCGAGTCAATGTAATCGTGCCGAGCGGTTCGTCGTCGTGCAGGGTATAGCCGCCGATCTCCCATACGCCGTTGCCGGTCTTGACGGTGCTGTCAGGGGTCCACTTGCCCGAATCCAGGGCGGCGGCGATGATGAACGGCTTGAACGAGGACCCCGGCTCGAACAGGTCGGTCACGGCCCGGTTACGGCACAAGTCCGGCTTGAGATCGGTGCGCACGTTCGGATTGCAGGACGGCTGGTTGACCATCGCCAGGATGTCGCCCGTGCGCACGTCGAGAACGATGGCTGAACCGGACGAAGCGCCCTGCTTGGTCACCATCTGCACCAGCGATTCGTAGGCCAGGTACTGGATGCGCATATCGAGCGTGGTCACGAGGTTGTGGCCCGGCTGCGGGCGGCGGATCACGTCATCGCTTTCCACCGGCCGCCCCGTCGCGCTGGTGATCACCCGCATCGCGCCCGGCTTGCCCTCGAGCCAACCGTTGTATTCCGACTCCAGGCCCGCCAGCCCCCGGTCGTCGATATTGGTGAAACCGACCACCTGCGCTGCCACCTGGCCCGCGGGGTAATACCGCCGGAACTCACGCTTGTCGTGCACACCCGGGAGGTCCAGCGAAAGAATCCGTTTTGCCTGGGCAGGCACCACGTCGCGCGCGAGGTACATGAAAGCCCGGCCGGCGTTGCGCCTGAGGCGCCGCCCGACTTCCGCCGGATCCAGGCCCAGCACCCCGGCGACGGGCGCCAGGTCGACCTTGCGGCCGAGCACGACCCGGGGATTGATCCAGATGGCATACACCGGCGTGGATATCGCCAGCGGCTGGCCATTGCGGCCCAGGATCATCCCACGGTGGGCGGGCAATTCGATGGTGCGCAATTGCTGTTGCGCCGCCCGGTCGGAGAGGAACGGATGCCGCACGACCTGCAGGTCCACTGCGCGCGCTCCGAGCGCCCCGGCCATCAGGACGAAGAAACCGGCCACGGCCAACAAGCGCACGCGCGCCGTGAGCTTCATGGACGCACCTCCACGATCTGCACCTTGTCCGGCTGGCGCATATCGAGATCGATCTTCGCCAGATGCGCTATGCGCGCATGGGCCGCCAGCGTCCACTCTTCCAGGGCCAGCTGGCCCTTGCGCACGACGAGTTGGTCGTGCTGTTCACTGAGATGCGTGGTGCGCATGAACAATTCGCGGTTGCGCGCCGCGCTGTATACCACCAGCAGTGCCGTGGCGAAAACGGCCACCGCGGCAATGACGATCCAGGACATGCGCGGGCTCATGCCAGCCGCTCCGCCACGCGCAGGCGCGCACTGCGGGCCCGCGGATTGCGGCGCGCCTCTTCCTGCTGCGCGCGCACCAGCCGGGCCGCGATACGCAACCGCGGATTCTCGGCACGCGATTCGTCACGCATGAAGTTCTTGACGATGCGGTCTTCCAGGGAATGAAAACTGATGACCAGCAGGCGCCCGCCCGGCGCCAGGACATCGATGGCGCCGTTCAAGATCGCACGCAATTCGTCGAGTTCGCGGTTGATGAAAATGCGTATGGCCTGGAAACTGCGTGTCGCCGGGTGGATGCGCCCTTCCCGGCGCGGCACCGCGCGTGCAATGACCTCGGCCAGGCCGGTCGTCGTCTCGAAGCGCTGCTGCTTGCGGCGCGTCACGATGGCGCGGGCAATGCGGCGGCTGAAGCGTTCTTCGCCATACTGGTAAATCACGTCCGCGATCTCCTGCTCGCGCGCGCTGTTGAGCCAATCGGCCGCACTCGGCCCGGACGCGGGGTCCATGCGCATGTCGAGCGGTCCCTCGCGCTGGAAACTGAAGCCGCGCGAAGCATCGTCGAGCTGCGGCGAGGAGACCCCGATGTCGAGAAGCAAGCCATCCACCGCACCCGCCAGTCCACGCGCGCCAAGCTCTGCCGCCAGTTGGGAGAATGCCGCATGCACAAACTCGAAACGCTCCTCGTCACCCAGTAAAGCAGCGGCGGCTCGTGCCGCCGCGGGATCCCGGTCGAAAGCCAGCAACCGTCCGCCTGGCCCGAGCCGGTCCAGAATCATCCGGCTGTGCCCGCCGCGGCCGAAGGTCGCATCCACGTATATCCCGCCCGGTTTCACCGCCAGCCATGTCAGCACCTCCTCGGCCAGGACCGGTATGTGAGCCGCGGCCGCGAATGGCCGTTCACTCACAAGGCAATGTTCTCCAGCGCGCTCGAACCCTGCGCGCCCATGCCGACACCCGCGCTCCACTGCTGCGTGATCTCGGCCCAGCGCGCCTCGCTCCATAATTCGAAACGGTGCCCTTGCCCGATCATCACCACTTTGTGATCGAGTTCCGCGTATTCGCGCAGCGCCGGCGGCAGAAGGATGCGGCCATGCCCGTCCATCTGCATGTCCGAGGCATAACCCAGCAGCATGCGCTGCACGGCGCGCGCCTCCGGCTGCATGCTCGGCAGCGATTCCAGCTTGCGTTCGATTTCTTCCCAACGGGTTCGTGGGTACAGCAGCAGGCAGCGGTCGCGATCGACGGTCGCAACCAGCTCACCATCGGCCGCTTCGGTCAGCGTCTCGCGATAACGCGCAGGGATCGCGAGGCGACCCTTGGCGTCGAGACTGACCTGGTTCAGACCGCGGAACATGCGTGCCGTGCTCCCATCGATTCCCACTTTTTCCCACTGATGGACACTATAGGTACCGAAATCGGGAAAAGTCAAGAGAAATCGGTAGTTTGCGCACACTTTTCTGCCCGAAACGGGACGCAAATCACGCCCTGAACGGGTAAGATTTCAAATTGATCAGCACCTTATGCGCCAAACCTTCGGTAAAACCTGATTCTGGCGCTTTTCGAGGTGAAAAGTGGGAGCCCTGCCAAAAAAGCAGAGCCCCCGGCGTGAAAGTGGGAGTCGGCCGGTAAGCCGGGTTCTGTCGCGGACGATCATTCATCTGGGACATGCGTCGCCGCATGCCTCAAGCAGCCTACCCGGGAACGACGCCTGGATCACGCGCGTGGCTTGCGCCACCTGTTCCCCTATTCGGCCTTGCTCCGGGTGGGGTTTACCGTGCCGTCGCCGTTACCGGCGACGCGGTGCGCTCTTGCCGCACCGTTTCACCCTTGCCTGTGCCCGAAGGCCATCGGCGGTCTGTTCTCTGTGGCACTTTCCGTGGGCTCGCGCCCCCCAGGCGTTACCTGGCACCCCGATCCAAGGAGCCCGGACTTTCCTCCATGCCTTGCGGCACAGCGATCGCCTGGCCGACTCCCGCCTCTATTTTAATCGTTGCCGCGACATGAGTATATGGTTGGGCCGCCCAGCCCCTCCCGCCACCACACGGTTCTTTGATGCGACAATAGCCCGTGCGTGATGCCCGGCCCGAAAAGGAGCCTTATCTGCGTGTTCGGCAAAAAAACCAACGCCCGCTTTTTCAACCTCTACTCCCATGGTTTCGCACGGATCGCGGCGGCCGTGCCGGAAGTAGCCCTCGCCCGTCCGGCGGACAATGGCACGCTTTATGCGGAACTAATGGCCACAGCTAGCCGGAATTATGCGCGGCTGCTCGTTTTCCCCGAGCTCGGGCTGACCGGCTATGCCTGCGACGACTTGTTCCGCCAACAGGTCCTGCTGGAAGCCACGGAAGCAGCACTGGAAAAACTGCTGGAAGACACCCGGCAACTGCCCTTGGCCGCCGTCGTCGGCCTGCCCCTGCGCGCCGGGCCCAGCCTGTTCAACTGCGCCGCGGTGATCCACCGCGGGCGCCTACTCGGCATCGTGCCCAAGACCTACTTGCCCAATTACGGAGAGTTCTACGAAATGCGCCAGTTCGCCAGTGGTGCTTACCCGCCCGTGGACGCGCTCTCCTATGCGGGCCAGGGCAGCGTCCCGTTCGGAACGGACCTGCTGTTCCGCTTCGATTCGCAACCGGACTTCATGCTGGGCGTGGAAATCTGCGAGGACCTGTGGCTGCCGCTCGCGCCCTCTTCCTACGCCACCCTGGCGGGCGCGACCGTCATGGCCAACCTGTCGGCCTCCAACATGACGCTGGGCAAGCCCGACTACCGTCGCCTGTTGTGCGCCAGCCAATCCGGGCGCTGCATCGCAGCCTACATCTATTCGGACGGGGGCAACGGCGACTCCACCACCGACCTGGCTTGGGACGGACACGCGATGATCCACGAAAACGGAACGCTGCGCGCGGAAAGCGAACGCTTCTCCGCGGGGCAGCAGATCATCTACGCCGACATCGACCTCGAGCGCCTGGTCCAGGACCGCATGCGCCAGACCAGCCTCACGCAGAACCGCGAGATAGCGGCTATCGACGCGGCGGATTTCCGCACCGTGAGCATCGAGGAAGCCTTGCCGGACGACGACTTCCTGCCCCTGGCGGCGCCTCCGCCGCGCTTTCCGTACGTGCCGAGCGACCCGTCCAAGCGTGACGAGCGTTGCCGGGAGGTATTCGCCATCCAGGCGCAGGCTCTCGGCCAACGTATCCATGCCACCGGTCTGGACAAACTGATCATCGGCGTCTCGGGCGGCCTCGATTCCACCCTCGCCCTGCTGGTCTGCGCGCAGGTCATGGACCAACTCGAATTGCCGCGCTCCAACATCCTGGCCTATACGATGCCCGGCTTCGCGACCAGCGAACGCACGCTGACACAGGCACATGCACTGATGAAGGCGCTCGGCTGCACGGCCCGGGAAATCGACATCCGGGAGAGTGCGCGCGCACTGCTGGAAAACATCGGGCATCCGTTCGCCAACGGCGAGGACGATTACGACATCACCTTCGAGAACGCGCAGGCCGGTGAACGCACGCAACATCTCTTCCGCCTCGCGAACCTGCACCACGGACTCGTCGTGGGCACCAGCGACCTGAGCGAAATCGCGCTCGGCTGGTGCACCTACGGCGTCGGCGACCACATGGCGCATTACCATGTCAACGCGAGCGTGCCCAAGACGCTCGTGCGCTACCTCGTGCAATGGGCGGCCGACACGCACCGCTTCGGCGAAGAAGCCGGCGCGGTGCTGGACGAGGTACTCGAAACCGCCATCAGCCCCGAACTGGTTCCCAACCACGTCGACGACGAGCCCGGGCAGCTCACCGAGGACGTCATCGGCCCCTTCCCGCTGCAGGATTTCCACCTCTACTACATCCTGCGCTTCGGCTACCGCCCGGCCAAGGTCGCCTTCATGGCCTGGTGCGCCTGGCACGATCCCGCACAAGGCGCCTGGCCACCGTTGCCCGAAGACCGGCGCCCCGCCTACGGCATCGACGACATCCGCAAATGGCTGCGGGTATTCCTGGACCGCTTTTTCCGCACGAGCCAGTTCAAGCGCAGCGCAATACCCAACTCGCCCAAGGTGGGTTCGGGCGGTTCGCTCTCCCCGCGCGGGGACTGGCGCGCGCCCAGCGACGCCGACGCCGCCACCTGGCTCGCCGCGCTCGACAGGATCCCGGGCCGGGAACCGTAAAAGCGCCGCTCACTGACCCCGGTCAAAGCGGGCCGCACGGCTTGGGGTAATGTAGGGGCATGGCCGAGCGCGTCACCAACGCCGAGATTGCCGACGACTTCGAGCGGCTGGCCGATCTGCTCGAATTGCAGGAGGCCAACCCGTTCCGCGTGCGCGCCTACCGCAACGCCGCGCGCGTCATCTCGGGCTACCCGCGCCCGCTCGCCGAACTCGTCGCGGAAGGCGCCGACCTCGACGAACTACCCAGCATCGGCGAGGGGATTGCGGAGAAGATCGCCACCCTCGTCAACACCGGAAAACTGCCGGCATTGAACGAAGCCGCCCGCAAGACGCCGCTGGTACTGACCGACCTCATGCGCATCCCCGGCCTGGGCCCCAAGCGAGTCAAGGAGCTTTACGACACGCTTCACATCAAGGGCACCGAGGACATCGCGCGCGCGGCCCGGAGCGGAAAGCTGGCCGAACTGCCCGGCTTCGGCGAAAAGCTCGCCGCGAAAATCGCGGGTGCGATCGAACACCTGTCCGGGGAGCAAAAGCGCTTTCGCCTCGACGATGCGGAAACGCTTTCGGCGCCACTGATCGAATACCTGGAAGGCCTGGAACACGTCAAGCGCGTGGTCGTCGCCGGCAGTTTCCGGCGCCGCAAGGAAACCGTCGGCGACATCGACATAGTGGTCACCGCGAAGGACGGCGGCACCGTGCTCAAGCAGTTCACGCGATTCAAAGGTGTGCGCGAAGTCGTTTCCCAGGGCGAGACGCGCGCAACCGTCATCGTCGGCATGAACCTGCAGGTCGACGTGCGCGTGGTGCCGGAAGTCTCTTTCGGCGCGGCGCTCTATTACTTCACCGGCTCCAAGGCACACAACATCGTCCTGCGCCGCATGGCCCAGGACAAACACCTGAAGCTCAACGAGTACGGCCTGTATCGTGGCAACAAGCGAATCGCCGGAAAGACCGAGGAAGAGCTGTTCAAGGCATTCGACATGGCATGGATTCCACCCGAGTTGCGCGAGGACAGTGGTGAAATCGAGGCAGCGCTCAAGGGGCAACTGCCGAAACTGATAGAACTCAAGGACCTGCGCGGTGACCTGCACAGTCACACCACCGCCAGCGACGGACACGCGAGCCTGGAGGAGATGGCCGACGCCGCCCGCAAACGCGGCTACGCATACCTGGCCGTTACCGAGCACACGCCCTCGACGCGCATCGCCAACGGACTCGATGCCAAGCACCTGCGCAAGCATTTCGAGAAGATCGACAAGCTGAACGAGAACTTCAAGGACTTTCGCCTGCTGAAATCGGCCGAGACCGACATCCTCGAGGACGGGACGCTCGACCTGCCGGACGACGTTCTCGCTGAGATGGACTTCGTGCTCGGCACGATCCACGCCCACTTCGACCTGCCGGAAAGCAAACAGACGAAGCGCATCCTCAAGGCCTTCGACCATCCACTGTTTTCCGGGCTGGCTCACCCGACGGCGCGCCACATCGGCCAGCGCGAGCCGCTCCGAATCGATTTCGAAAAAATCTGCGAAACCGCCGCTAATCGCGGCATCTTCCTGGAAGTGAACGGACAGCCTACGCGCCTGGACCTCAACGACACACACTGCCGGCTGGCGAAGGAAATGGGCGTCATGCTCGTGATCTCATCCGACGCGCACAGCACCGCCGACCTCGACACCATCCGCTACGGCGTCGACCAGGCCCGGCGCGGCTGGATCGAGGCGAAGGACGTCCTCAACACCCTCCCGCTGGACAAGCTTCTGAGACAACTCCGAGATCCTGACCCGCCATGCCGACCCCGGGAACACCGCCATGCCCTGTGCCGATAGCCGCTATTCGGGACATGCCACAAGTCCAAGCTTCTGCTAGGCTTCAACCATGCTCCGGCACCCAATCGATGCCGGACCTGAGTCGGACAGATCGGAGAAAAAACATGGGATGTCTGCTCGTAGTCATTGGCTTGGCCGTCCCCCGTCTCCTGATGTTCTTCATCTGGCTGTTGACCGACTGGCTCGGACGCGGCTTCGAGACACGAGTCTGGCCGATTCTGGGTTTCATATTCCTGCCTTACACCACCCTCGCCTACCTGGCGGCCATGCTTAACAACAACCACGCCCTGTCCGGCTTCTGGCTCGTGCTTTTTGTGCTCGCCATTCTCGTCGATATCGGCAACTGGGGTGGCAGCCGTGCCGCATCCCGCCGGCGGTAGGGCACCGCATGTGATCAATGATCGAGGCCGGCGAGATAGTCGCTGCCGAGTTGCTGCATCTGCTCCAAAATCCATTGCTGGCGCTGGAGCAAATACTCCGAAGGGTGCACCGGGTCGAAGTGGTCGGGATCGGGCAGCGTTGCGGCGAGCAACGCCGCTTCATAACTGTTCAGTTGCGAGGCGTGCTTGCCAAAGTATCTTTCCGCCGCCGTTTCCACGCCGAAAATGTGCGGTCCGAACTGGGCAATGTTGAGGTACATTTCGAGTACCCGCTTCTTGGGCCACGACACATCGACCAGCACCGTGAACCAGGCGCCGAGGGCCTTGCGAAAATAACCGCCACCCGGCCACAGGAACAGGTTCTTCGCGGTCTGCTGGGTAATGGTGCTTGCTCCGTGCAGGGTGCCGCCCTGCTCGTTGTGCTTGATGGCCTTGCGGATGGCCTGGATGTCGAAACCATGGTTGGTGGGGAAAGTCTGGTCCTCGCTCGCCACGACCGCGAGACGTATCGCAGGCGCAATCCGGTCGTACGGAACCCAGACCTGGCGCACCTTGTGGCCCGAGCCCAGCGCCGTTTCGAGCATGAAGGCCGTGGCGGGCGGAGTGCGCCAACGCAGGACCAATACGGGGGACCAGCTTGCCAGCACCAGGACGACGGCCGTGGCAAGGACCACCCACGGCCAGGTACGCCGCTTCTTCGGCGCGGGCCGCTGCACGGGTGGCGGCTCGTCCGGCAAGGTGCCGATGTAGGGTTCCGTCGGATCGTCGGCCATGGTCAGGGGAATTGCCTGCATCAAGTTGTTTGACCACGGAGGACGGGAACGTTCTTCCTGCGTGGGCAATGCCGGGGTCCGGCCGTCCCTACGTCGCCTGGGGGTTGATTGATCAGGCCTTGTCGAGCCAGGCGGGCAACGGCTGGGAGTGGCGCTCGATCCAGTCCCGGTTGTCGAGGTACCAGTCGAGGGTCTGGGCGAGGCCGTCCTCGAAACGGCGCCCGATGCGAAAGTCCAGCTCGGTTTCCATGCGCGTGGGATCGATCGCGTAGCGGCGGTCGTGGCCTGGCCGGTCGGTGACGAACTCAATCAGGGTTTCGTGGCCGCCTGTGACCTCACCGGGGAATTTCTCGTCGAAGAGCCGGCACAGCAGGCGCACGACCTCGATGTTGGTGCGCTCGTTGTGCCCGCCGATGTTGTAGGTCCGGCCCGGCTTGCCGCGTTCGAGGATCGCCTCGATGCCCCGGCAATGGTCCTCGACGTGGAGCCAATCGCGCACGTTGCCCCCATCGCCATAGACCGGCACGGCCTGTCCGGCCAGCAGGCGGCGGATCGCCAGCGGGATGAGCTTCTCCGGCAACTGCCACGGGCCGTAGTTGTTGGAGCAATTGCTGATCGTCGCCTGCAGGCCGTAGGTCTCGCCGTAGGCGCGCACCAGGTGGTCCGAGGCCGCCTTGCTCGCGGCATAGGGCGAATTGGGAGCGTAAGGCGTGGTTTCGCTGAACGCGGGGTCGTCCGGCCCAAGCGAGCCATAGACCTCGTCCGTCGAGACGTGGTGGAAACGATGCGGCTGGTTGCCGTCTTCCAGCCAGGCGGCGCGCGCGGCCTTGAGCAGCGCATGCGTGCCGACGATGTTGGTCTGCACGAAGGCTTCGGGCCCATCGATGGAACGGTCGACGTGCGACTCCGCGGCGAAGTGCACCAGTGTCTTGATCTTCTCCTGGCGCAGAAGCGATAACACCCGCTCCTCGTCGCCGATGTCGCCTTCCACGAAGCGCAGCTTCGGATTCTCGCGCGACGGCACCAGGTTGTCGAGGTGGCCGGCGTAGGTCAGCGCGTCCAGCACCACGACGCGATCGTCCGGGTGCGCATGCAGCCAATAGTGGACGAAATTCGCGCCGATGAAGCCGGCGCCGCCGGTGACCAGCAGGTTCACGAGGCAACTTCCGCGGCTATCTCCCCGAGCATCTTGCGCAGGGCGACTCGCCAGTGTTCCGGGGCGAAACCGGTGTAGCCGTGCGTAGTTCGGCAATCGAGCACGCTGTAGGCGGGGCGCTTGGCGGGACGGCGGAAGGATTCCGTATCGGTCGGCAAGACGCGCGCCGGATGTTCGAGCAATCCCAGCTCGGCACCTTCCTCGGCGATCGCCGTAGCGAAGTCGTACCAGCTCGCGACGCCGGCATCGGTGTAGTGATAGGCGCCGGCCGCCGGGTGCAGCGCAAAGTGCCACAGCACGTCCGCGAGGTTCCGGGCCCAGGTCGGAGCGCCGACCTGGTCGTCGACCACGGACAACTCGTTGCGGTCGGACAGCAGCCCGAGCATTGTCTTGACGAAGTTGCTGCCGTAACGCGAATACAGCCAGGCCGTGCGCACGATTGTCGCTTCGGGCAGGCGCTCGCGGATACCCGCTTCGCCCTTCGCCTTGCTGGCGCCGTAGACGCCGAGCGGCCGAGGTTCGTCATTCGGCTTCCAGGGACGGCTGGCATTGCCGTCGAATACGTAGTCGGTGGACACCTGCACCAGGCGAACCCCGGCCACGGCGCACAGTTCGGCCAGTTGCGCGGCACCGTCGGCATTGATCGCGTAAGCCTTGTCGGGATTGGATTCGGCCTGGTCGACAGCCGTATAGGCTGCCGTGTTGATGATGCAGTCGGGCTTGTCCCCACGGATCACCGCCTGCATCCCCGCCGGGTCGGTCAGATCGAAATCGCCTTCCTCGGGGACGAAAACGCGCACCGATTCCGGCAACGTGTCCACCAGGGAACGGGCGAGCTGGCCCTTGCCGCCTGTAATCAGTACGTTCATTCGAATGTCGGGCAATCGTGGAAGGAGAGTCCTGCCCGATCCTTCTCGTTGAGAATCAGATCTGCCTGTGGAAGCGGCCAATCGATCGCGAGCCTGGGATCGTTCCACATCAGGGTGCGTTCGGATTCCGGTGTCCAGAAGGCATCGACCTTGTAGATGAAATCGGCCTCGCCCGACAGCGTCAGGAAGCCGTGGGCGAAACCGGCCGGCACCCACAGCATTTCGTGCTTGAAGGCATCGAGCTGGAATCCTTCCCATTGCCCGAAAGTCCCGGAGCTGCGGCGCAGATCCACCACCACGTCGAATACCGTGCCGCTGACCACGCGCACGAGCTTTCCCTGGGGATTCGGGTTCTGGTAGTGCAGGCCGCGTAGCACGCCGTAGCGCGAACGGCTGTGGTTCTCCTGCACGAACTCGGCGTCGATGCCGGCGGCGGCGAATTTCTCGCGCTGCCAGCTTTCCATGAAAAAGCCGCGCTCGTCGGTGAACACCCGGGGCGTGATCCGCACGACGCCGGGCAATCTGGTCTGCGTGAACTCCATCAGAAACCGTCCTCCGCCAGACGCATGAGGTACTGCCCATAGGCGGTCTTGATCAAGGGTTCTGCCAACTCCCGCAATTGCGCGCGATCGATGAAACCCTCGCGAAAAGCGATTTCCTCGGGACAGGCGATCAACAGGCCCTGCCGGTTCTGGATGGCCTCGATGTAATTGGCCGCCTGCAGCAAGGCATCGTGGGTGCCGGTATCGAGCCAGGCAATGCCGCGGCCCAAGGGCGCCACCACCAGGTCGCCCCGCTCCAGGTAGGTGCGGTTGACGTCGGTGATCTCCAGTTCGCCGCGCGCCGACGGCTTGACGTGGCGGGCGATGTCGACCACGTCGTTATCATAGAAATACAGGCCCGTTACCGCATAGTGCGTGCGCGGTGTGGCCGGCTTCTCCTCGATCGAGATGGCACGGCCCCCGGCGTCGAAATCGACCACGCCGTAGCGTTCCGGATCGCGCACCCAGTAGGAGAACACCGTTGCCCCCCGCTCGCGGCCGACCGCCGCCTCGAGGTGCTCATGCAGGCCCTCGCCATAAAACAGGTTGTCGCCCAGTACCAGCGCAACCGGATCCGGACCGATGAAATCCTCGCCGATGAGGAACGCCTGGGCGAGCCCGTCCGGGCTGGGCTGCTCGGCATAGGACAGCTCGATGCCCCACTGGCTGCCGTCGCCCAGCATGCGCCGGAAGGACGGCAGATCCTCCGGGGTGGAAATGACGAGGATTTCGCGGATGCCGGCCTGCATCAAGATCGCCAGCGGGTAATAAACCAGGGGCTTGTCGTAGATGGGCAGGAGCTGCTTGCTCGCGCCGCGGGTGATCGGATACAGGCGTGTGCCCGAGCCGCCCGCCAGAATGATGCCCTTGCGATTCGTCGCCAACTTACCGTCTCTGCCCCGTTCAGCACCCGTATTCTACATGGCGGCCACGCCGGGCTAACGCGATGGGTAAGGGAAAGTCGAGACAGGAGCCGTCGTCATTCCGGCGAAGGCCGGAACCCAGTCAAGGGAATCGCGGCGGGGATCGTCGCTCCCACAAGAGACCTTTCCCCTTGCTCGCGCCGCGAGGAAGGGGCAGCCGGAGGGGGATTCTTAGGTGCGCCGTTAGTCGCGCGGAGAAGCACAAGCCCGCAACGGGGGGACAGGGAGGAGTGTCTGAGGGCTAAGCCGCATGCGGCGTAGCCCGAGTTGCCGACCGGCCCGTTGCGGGCAAGCATCGCAGGGGAGCCACAAGGCAAAGCCTTAATCCGAAGAAGTCACCAGTATTCGGGATGATGGCGAGGGCGAGGCGCGGTTTGCCGCCGTTCTGGAGCGAAACCCATAGCCGTCGCTCTGGGTTGAGTGAAGAGAAAGGCAAGGCGCGGCTCGACCCGCCAGCGCCCGGCTAGGCCTTGGCCGGCTGGTGGCTTCTTCGGGTTCATGGCCGCGACTCCCGGCGCAATGCTTTTGGGCCACTCAGCCGAACACCCCGCCGGGAGGGACAATCAACGATGCCTCGCGGCGGAACCGCCGCTCCAAAAAGAACAAAAATACACTCGGCGCGGAGTGCACTGCGTATGCGCCCGAGATGCCAAGCGAAGTAGCTTTTAGACTGCCTCGAAGACGCCTGCGGCGCCCATCCCCGTCCCGATACACATCGTCACCATCGCGTGCTTGAGCTTGCGCCGCTGCATGCCGTGCAGGGCGGTTGCCGTGAGCTTGGCGCCGGTGCATCCGAGCGGATGACCCAGGGCGATTGCGCCACCGAGCGGATTGGTTTTCTCCGGATCCAGCCCCAGTTCTCGCACCACCGCCACCGTCTGCGCGGCGAAGGCCTCGTTGAGTTCGATCCAGCCGATATCGTCGAGCTTGAGCCCGGCTGCGTCCAGGGCCTTGGGTATCGCCACCTTGGGACCGATGCCCATGATTTCCGGCGGCACGCCGGCGACCTGGAAACTGACCAGGCGCGCGATGGGCTTCAGGCCGTAGTCCTTCACCGCCCGCTCACTGGCAACCAGGCACATTGCGGCCCCGTCGCTCATTTGCGAGCTGTTGCCGGCGGTCACGCTACCCCTGGCGGCGAACGCCGGGCGCAGCTTGCCGAGCACGTCGGGCGTGGAACCCGGGCGTGGCCCCTCGTCGGTATCGCAAGTTCGGCGCTTCATCTCCAGCCGGGCCTCGCTCGCGTGCGGTACCGCGTGGGTCACCTCATACGGCAGCAGCTCGTCCTTGAACTCGCCGTCCTTGATCGCCTTCAGCGCCCGCTCATGACTCTGCGCCGCCCAGGCATCCTGGTCCTCGCGACCGATCTTGAACTGTTCGGCAACCTTCTCGGCGGTGATGCCCATGCCGTAGGCGATGCCGTAGTCTTCCCTGCGCGCGAAGATCGCGGGATTGTAGGCGGGATGATGGCCACCCATCGGCACCAGGCTCATGCTCTCGACGCCACCGGCCAGCATCAGATCGGCCGCGCCCAACCGCACGCGGTCGGCGGCGATGGCAATCGCCTGCAGGCCCGAGGAGCAGAAGCGGTTGATGGTCATGCCGGGCACGACGTCGGGCAGCCCGGCCAGCAGCGCCGCATTGCGCGCGACGTTGAGGCCCTGCTCGCCTTCGGGCATGGCGCAGCCGACGACGACGTCCTCGATGCGCGAGGTATCCGCGCCGGGATTCGCTTCGATGACGCCGCGGATGGCATGCACCAGGAGGTCGTCCGGCCGGACGTGGCGGAACATCCCGCGCGGCGCCTTGCCGACCGGTGTGCGCAGCGGAGAAACGATGTAAGCGTCCTGGATCTGGCTCATGTCTTCAACCTCAATATCTAAATCAGTGCAGGAGGCTCAAAAGCGTAGCGAGCGAAGGCAGACTGGGTACGGCCGGAGCACAGGAACCGCAGTGTACAAAGAAGTACATGAGGATTCCGAGCACCGTACGTGCCCAGGATGTCGAACGCAGTAGCTTTTGCGCATCCTGTTCAGTTGCGCAGGGGCTTGCCGGTTTTCAGCGTGTGTTCGATGCGGGCGCGGGTCTTGTCCTGTTGCAGCAATTCGAGAAAATGCTTGCGCTCCAGCGCCAGCAGGTACTCCTCGGTCACGCGCTCGCCCTCGTCCACGTCGCCGCCGCACAGGATGTCGGCGATACGGGCCCCGAGTTCGAAGTCATATTCGGAGATGTAGCCGCCCTCGAGCATGTTCACCAGTTGCGCCTTGATGTTGGCGATGCCGGTGCGGCCCATGACCGGGATGCCCGCCGGTACACGCGGCGGGCGGTAACCCGATTCGTGCATGGCAAGCACCTGGGCCCTGGCCACGTGCAGCAATTCGTCGCGATGGAAAACCACCACGTCGCTGTTGCGGAGGAACCCGAACTCCATCGCTTCCTGGGCACTGGTGGCCACCTTGGCCAGGCCGATCAACTCGAAGCGCTTGGCGAGGCGGTCGAAGATCCAGCCCGGGCCGGACTCCGCGGCCGCGCGCAGGGCGAATTCCTTGGTGCCGCCGCCCGCGGGCACCAGGCCCACGCCGGCTTCCACCAGGCCGATGTAGCTTTCCAGCGCGGCCACCACGCGATCGCAGTGCAGGACGAACTCGCAGCCGCCGCCCAGCGCCATGCCGCGCACGGCCGCCACCACAGGCACAGCGGCGTAACGCAAGACCAGTGACGTGCGCTGGAAGTCCTCGATCATCTGCGCCGGGTCGAGCGTGCCCTTGGCCACGCCCTCTCCGATTTCCTTCAGGTTGGCGCCGTAGGAGAACGGCTCCGAGTCCTGCCAGATGATCATGCCCCTGCAGTCGCGCTCGGCGATCTTCAGCGCCTCGTTCACGCCCTCGAGCACGTCCGGGCCCACGGTATGGCCCTTGCTCTTGAACGAGAGCACGCCCACGCCGTCGCCGAGGTCCCACAGCCGCACGCCGTCGTTTTCATACAGCGTCTCGAACTCCGGGGCCGGCTCGCCGACCACGCGCTCGCGAAACACCTGGCGCCGGTAGACCGGATGCGTCGAGAACGGGGCATAATCGCCGGCCGCGGCATCCCACGAACCTGCGGGCGTGTGCACGGCGTCGACCTTCTTGACCCAGTCCGGCAACGGGGCAGCCTTCATGGTCTTGCCGCCGGCAATGGCCTGCTCCAGGTCGGTCGCAAGCTCCTTCCAGCCGATGGCCTGCCAGCTTTCGAACGGTCCCAGCTGCCAACCGTAGCCCCAGCGCATGGCGAAATCCACATCGCGTGCGCCGTGCGCGATCTCACCCAGGTAATAAGCGGTGTAATGGAACAGGTCGCGGAAGACCGAGCGCAGGAAATCGGCCTGCGGGTGCTCGATGTCCTTGAGCATCGTATATTTTTTGGCCGGGTCGCGTTCCTTCAGGAAGGCGCGCATCTCGTCGGTCAATGCCGACTTGACCGGCCGGTACTCGCCCCTGGCCGGATCGATCACTTCGATGCCGCCCTTGCCCTTGCGATAGATGCCCGCGCCACTCTTCTGGCCCAGTGCACCCTTTTCGATCAGCGCCTCCAGCCAGGCGGGCAACTTGAAGTACTCGTGCCAGGGATCGTCTCCCAGCGTCTCGGCCAAGTTGTCCACCACGTGCTTCATGGTGTCGAGGCCGACGACGTCCGAGGTGCGCAGCGTCGCGCTCTTGGGCCGTCCAATGCCGGGGCCGGTCAAGCGGTCCACGAGGTCGAGCGGCAGGTCGAGGCGTTCGGCGTGGTGCAGCACCGCGAGGATAGCGAACACGCCGATGCGGTTGCCGATGAAGTTCGGCGTGTCCTTGGCGCGGATCACGCCCTTGCCGAGCACGGTGGTGAGGAACCCTTCCAGGCGATCCAGCACGCCCGCTTCGGTGCCCGAGTGCGGCACCAGTTCGACCAGGTGCATGTAGCGCGGCGGATTGAAGAAATGCACCCCGCAAAACCGCGGCTGCAATTCGGAAGGCAGAGCCTTGGCCAGCTCGCCGATGGAAATGCCCGAGGTGTTGGTCGTGAACAAGGCATCCTCGCGCACGTGCGGGCCCACTTTTTCATATAGAGACTGCTTGAGGTCGAGGCGCTCCACGACCGCCTCGATGATCAGGTCGCACTCGCGCAGACGCTCGAGGTCCCTATCGTAGTTGCAGGGCGTGATGCCTTCCAGCGTCCGTGACGACGCCAGCGGGCTGGGCTTGAGCTTGCCCAGTCGCTTGAGCGCGCCCTTGACCACCTCGTCCGGGCCGCCCTTGCCGGCCAGATCGAACAGCAGTACCGGCAGCCCGGCGCTGGACAGGTGGGCGGCGATTTGGGCACCCATCACGCCCGCGCCCAACACGGCTACGCGGCGGATGAAACGGTTGGGATCCTGCATCGACATCACTCCTGCTCGCATGGATTCAGCGGGGTCACGCCCGCTTTCGCGCAAGAGCCACCGCCTGTGGCGGATGGCTGGCATGCACTTATATTAAACGTTCGTTTAATTTTTTGCAGGCGCCGCCACGCCTTGCTCCAGAGCCTCCAGCCGCAACAGGATGAGGCGGCTTGCCTCGCGCTGCATATCGGCCACGAGCGCATCCTGACGCCGGCCCGCGCCCAGTTCGTTATAGATAGAGTAGGCAAGCTGGCGTTGCAACTTGAGCGTGGCGGTCGGCAACAGTGTCTTGCCGCCGGCGTCGGCCAGGCTGAAGGTGACCTGGTAATCCAGTTCGTATTGCAGGGGCTGCCCCTGGGCATTGACCGCGAGCACCCGCCGCTCCACCGTATGGTTGGTGATGGCGAGCACGGCGCTCTCGTCCGTGCAGGATTCGGTGACCACGTCGCCATGCGCGCGGATGGCGTTGCGCAGGAGGTTCTCGAGATGACCGTAAGGCTCTTCGCTCTGGATGCAGGTGTGCGCCATGGCCGGCGGCAGGTGCCGCACCGTCCCCGCGAGGTGGAAACCGCATCCCGCGAGCAGCAGGACAGCCGGCAACCCGGCGGCAAGCGCCCAACGGCGAACGAATGCGGAGCCCGAAGCCATGGCCGGATTCTACCGCGCGGCGTGCATGGGGCGACGCTCAGCCAACGACGACATTGACCAGCCGGCCCGGCACCACGACGACGCGGCGCACCTCGCGCCCCTCTATGTGGCGGGCGACGTTCTCCTCGGCCAGCGCGATCCGCTCGACCTCCTCCCGCGCCAGGTTCTTGCCCACGCGTATCTGGCCGCGGAGCTTGCCGTTGACCTGGACGACCAGTTGCACCTCGTCGGTTTCCAGCGCCTCGGGATCGGCCTCGGGCCAGGCGGCATCCATGACCAGGCCTTCCCCGCCGAGTGCCTCCCACAAGGCCTGGGCGAGGTGGGGCGCGATCGGCGCGAGCATCCTCACCATGGCGTTCAGCGCCTCGCCCAGCAATTCTAAGCCGCCCCGGCTCCCGGGCGTAAAACGGGCAAGTTCGTTGGCCAGTTCCATGTTGGCGGCGATGGCGGTGTTGAAGGCATAGCGGCGCTCGAGATCGTCGCCGACCTTGGCAATCGTCCGGTGCAGCTTGCGCCGCAGCGACTGCACTGACCCGGCATCGTCGGAACCGTCCGGGCCCGGATGCGACTGGTAGTCGCGCACCAGGCGCCAGAGCCTGCGCAGGAAGCGCACGGCGCCCTCGATGCCCGCATCCGACCATTCCAGGGACTGGTCGGGCGGCGCGGCGAACATGGCGAACAGTCGCACCGCGTCGGCCCCGTGCCGGGCCACCAGCGTCTCCGGGTCGACGCCGTTATTCTTGGACTTGGACATCTTCTCGATGCCGCCGAACTTCACCGGCTCGCCGTCGGCTTTCAGCCGCGCGGCCATCGCCGCACCCTTCGCGTCGCGCTCGACGTCCACGGCGGCGGGATTGAACCACTCGCGCTGCAGGCCGTGCTCGCGGTAGAACGTCTCGGCCACCACCATGCCCTGCGTCAGCAGCCGCGTGAACGGCTCGTCGCCCGGGACGAGGCCCGCGTCTCGCATGCACTTGTAGAAGAAGCGCGCGTAGAGCAGGTGCAGCACGGCGTGCTCGACGCCGCCGATGTACTGGTCGACGGGCAGCCAGTACTTCGCACGCTCGTCGACCATCGCAGCGGCGTCGGGCGATGTATAGCGGGCGAAGTACCAGGAGGATTCGAAGAAGGTATCGAAGGTGTCGGTCTCGCGCTCGGCCGCACCGCCGCATTTCGGACAGGTCGTCTTGCGCCACTCCGCGTCGGTCTTGAGCGGCGAGGCCACGCCCTGGAACTCCACGTCCTCGGGCAACCGCACCGGCAAGTCCTCGTCCGGCACGCCGACGACGCCGCAATCGGGGCAGTGAATGACGGGAATCGGGCACCCCCAGTAGCGCTGGCGGGAAATGCCCCAGTCGTGCAGGCGGAACTGCACGCGGCGCTCGGCGACGCCCTTCTCTTCCAGGATCCTGGCAACTTTTTCAAAAGCCTCAGTAAATGTCAGTCCGTCGAGATCGTGGCCTGAATTGACCACACGGACTTCATCGTCCTTCTTCGAACTGTACCAATCCTTCCAGATTTGTTTGTCGTAGTAGTAAGACTCGTATTCCCGCCTTGGGAATTCCTGTTCAAAATTTTCTGTCAACGCGAGCGTGTGATTCAAGACCTGCCGGATGGGCAGGCCGTAGACATGAGCAAAATCGAAGTCGCGATGGTCGTGGCCCGGCACGGCCATCACCGCGCCGCTGCCGTAATGCATGAGCACGAAATTGGCCACCCAGATCGGCAGCTTTTCGCCGCTCAGGGGATGCACGGCGCTGAACGGCGTGGGCATGCCCCGCTTCTCCTGGGTCTCGAGCGCGGCCTCGCTCACCCCGCCCTGCCGGCAGCTCTCGATAAAGTCCGCGAGGCCGGCATCGTTTTCGGCGGCCTTGCGTGCCAGCGGATGCTCGGGCGCCACGGCCAGGTAGGTCACGCCCATGAGCGTATCGGGCCGCGTGGTGTAGACCTGCAGGGTCTCGCCCAAGCCAGCCACGCGGAAACGGATGTCGAGCCCTTCCGAGCGCCCGATCCAGTTGCGCTGCATCGTCTTGACCTCGTCGGGCCAGCCCGGCAGGCGATCCAGGCAATCGAGCAATTCGTCGGCGTAGTCGGTGATTTTCAGAAACCATTGCTGGATCTCGCGCCGCTCCACCGGCGCGCCGGAACGCCACCCGCGGCCGTCGACCACCTGCTCGTTGGCGAGCACGGTCTGGTCGACCGGATCCCAGTTGACCGTGGCGCTGGTGCGGTAAACCAGTCCCTTCTCCAACAGGCGCAGGAAAAACCACTGTTCCCAGCGGTAATACTCCGGATCGCAGGTCGCGAACTCGCGTGTCCAGTCCAGGGCGAAGCCCATGCGCTTGAGCTGGTCGCGCATGGCGCCGATGTTCTTGCGCGTCCACTCGGCCGGCGGCGTCCTGTTCTGGATCGCGGCGTTTTCCGCCGGCAGCCCGAAGGCGTCCCAGCCCATCGGCTGCAGGACATTGTCGCCACGCATGCGGCGGTAGCGGGCAATGACATCGCCGATGGTGTAATTGCGCACATGGCCCACATGCAGCCGTCCGCTCGGGTACGGCAGCATCGACAGGCAATAGAATTTCTTCGCCTCCTTGCGTTCGGTGGCGGCAAAGGCCTTGCGTTGCTCCCACAGCGCCTGTACCGAGGGCTCCACGCTGCCTGGCTCGTAATGCTCGGGCAGTCCTTTCGAATTCTTCATGCGTCTTCAACCGGGTCCAGCGACAGTGTCAAAAAGTGCGTCGACGGCATTTTCGCGGGCCGACGGGCACCGAAGCGGCAGTTTACCTGACTCTCCGGCGGACAGGCTGTTGAGAAACGTCGCGAGCGAAGACCGGTTGGGCGCGCACGGAGCGCAAGAACCGCAGTGTACGAAGTGGTACATGAGGATTCAGAGCACCGTACGCGCCCAGGATGTCGAGCGTAGTAGTTTCTCAACAGCCTGCTAGCGCTTGCGGGCCAGCGTCAGCCCGTCGCCGACCGGCAGCAGGGACATGTCGACGCGCGCATCCTCATGCACGCGTTCGTTGAAGGCGCGAATGGCCAGGGTGTCGGCGTCCTGGTTGTCGACGTCGGCCACGTCGCCGTGCCAGAGCGTGTTGTCGACCGCAACGAGGCCGCCGGGGCGCAGCAATTCCAGCACCGCCTCGTAGTAATACGGGTAATTCCCCTTGTCGGCATCGATGAACGCGAAGTCGAACTGCCCGGCCTCGCCGTCGGCCAGCATCCGTTCGAGCGTTTCCCGCGCCGGCGCCAGGTGCAGGGTAATCCTGTCTTCGACCCCGGCCTTGCGCCAGGCCTCGCGGGCATGGCGCGTGTACTCCTCGCTGACGTCGAGGCAGGTCACATGGCCGGATTCCGGCAGTGCCAACGCCACCACCGTGGAGGAATACCCGGTGAACGTGCCGACTTCCAGGCACTGCCTGGCGCCCATGAGCCGGACCAGGAGCGCCATGAACTGGCCCTGCTCGGGTGATATCTGCATCCCGGCGTGCGGAAGATCCCGGGTGAGCTCCCGTAATTCCGCCAGTACGGGCGGCTCGCGCAGGGAATGCGCCAGGAGGTATTCATACAGCGGATCGGTCAGATTGAGGGTGCGCGCCGACATGTAAATCCCCTGCAAATGACCCCATTTTAACGAGGTATCACTACGGCCCGGCCCCGGCCGGGCGAGTACAATGCCAGGGGTACTCATTCATGCAACGAAGGATTCGCGCATGACCACCGCCCCCGCCGCCCGACGCTGGCTTGCCGCCGCACTCAGCCTGGCTTTCGTACTCGGCTTCGCGACGGCGCAGGCGAAGCCGGCGGGGCGCACGACGCCCATCTCCCTGTGGAAGGTCACGGCCGGGCCCGGGCATACGCTCTATCTCGCCGGCTCGATGCATGCCCTGACCCAGGCCGACATGCCACTGCCCGACGCCTACACCCGCGCTTTCGACGCTTCCGACCGCCTGGTCGAAGAACTGGATTTCAAGGCGCTCAACCAGCAAGAAGTGACGAAGCAGGCTCTGGCCATGGGGCTGCTGCAAGACTCCGACCTGGCCAGCGCCATGGGCAAGAAGGACTGGGCCGAGGTGCAGAAACTGGCGCAGGAATCCGGCATCGAGCTCTACCACTACGAACACTTCAAGCCCTGGCTTGCGGCCATAGGGGTTGCCGATACGCTGCTGCTGCGCTACGGGTACCAGCCGGAACTCGGCCTCGACCTGCACTTCGCCAACCTGGCCCAGAAACGGAATATGCCCGGCAGCGGCCTGGAAACGGTCGCCGAACAGCTCTCATTCTTCAATGACATGAAGCCCGAGGTGCAGCGCCGCTTCCTGCTTCAGACCTTGCGCGAAGCCGGATCCGCCAAGCATGATCTCGTCCGCCTCCACGACGCCTGGGCCCGGGGTGACGTGAAGGCCCTGGAAATCCTGCAAAGGGAGAACTTCAAGGGCTTCCCCGAACTGCGCAAGCGCCTGATCAACGAGCGCAACCAGCGCTGGCTCCCGCGCCTCCTCAAGTGCCTGCACGGCGAGCAGACCTGCTTCGTCGCCGTCGGTGTCGAACATATGGTCGGCCCACACGGCCTGATCGCGCTGCTGGAAGCCAGGGGAGCCAGGATCCACCAGATTCACGAGGCTGTCCACGCAACAAACGGCAAGGCGAAATGAACGAGGACGGCGCGCATCTCGGCGGGCAATTGCTGCTGGCGATGCCCGCGCTTGCGGATCCCAATTTCTACCGCAGTGCCGTGCTCATATGCGAGCACGGCGACGAGGGGGCACTGGGCCTGATCGTCAATCGTCCCATGCAGCTGGAACTGGGCGCGATCCTCGTTCAGCTCGAGCTGAACGCGGTACGCGAGGACATCGCCCGGCTGCCCGTCTATTCCGGCGGCCCGGTCGAAACGCAGCGCGGCTTCGTCATCCATGACGCCGTTGACGCTTTCACCGACTCGCTTATGCTCGGGAACAAACTCGCGGTCAGCGGCTCGAGCGATATCCTCAGCGCAATCAGCGAAGGCCGGGGCCCCACCCGTTTCATGGTCGCCCTCGGCTATGCCGGCTGGGGACCCGGGCAACTGGAAATCGAATTGCGCGAGAACGCCTGGCTCTCGGTACCGGCCAGTCCCGAGCTGATCTTCGAAATCCCGGTCAACGAGCGCTGGAGAAAAGCGGCCATCCAGATCGGCATCGACCCGCTCCAGTTGAGTTCCGAATCGGGACAGGCCTGAGGGTCTCCAGCCCGCATAACGCCACCACACTTGGTAAACTGCGCGCCGGGGGCAGGAACGTGGGGATCCAATGGCCGGAACCGTGCTGGGCTTTGACTACGGGCAACGCTACATCGGCGTCGCCGTGGGCCAGACATTGACTGGTTCGAGCCGCGCCCTCAAGAGTGTCATCGTCTCGTCCGGGGGCGATTTTCCCTGGGACGTAATCGAGGCTCTCTGCAGGGAATGGCAGCCTGTTCGGATGATCGTGGGCTTGCCCTGCCACCTCGACGGCAGCGAGGGTATGCTCGCAAAGGCCGCCCGCCGCTTCGCCGAAGAACTGGGCCGCCGTACGCAACGCCCGGTGACCTTGTGGAACGAAGCCCTGAGTACGGAGGCCGCCCGCGAGGCGCTGGCCGAAGAACGCCGCCGGGGCAACGCGCGGCGCCACGGCCGGACTGGGCTGAACGCCGAAGCGGCTCGAACCATACTCGAGGGTTGGCTGGCACAGGCAATCCAGGCTTATACGGATAACGGGAATGACTGAAACAGCGCGCAAACTGATCACGCTCGACGGCCTGCGCCGCGACACCATGGAGGCGTTGCTGGATTCCGCGGCACGCTACCTGGCACCGGATGCGGCCACGGCGCATCGCGGCCGCCTCGCCGGCGAGGCTGTCGCGCTGCTCTTCTGCGAGCCCAGTACCCGCACGCGCTTTTCCTTCGAACTGGCGGCTCGTCGCCTGGGCGCGGACGTGCTGACGCTGGATGAAGGCAGCTCCTCCCGCACCAAGGGCGAGACCCTCGCCGACACGCTGGCCACCCTGGCCGCCATGGATGCCCGGCTGGCCGTGGTACGCCACGCGGAGAATGGCATCATGAACCGGCTCGCCGCCCGCCTGGTGCCAGGCACGGCACTGGTATGCGCCGGCGAAGGCACACGCAACCACCCGACACAGGGATTGCTCGACGCTCTGACCATCCGCCGCCACCGGCCGGGCCTGTCGAACCTGAGCGTTGCCATCATCGGGGATATCGCGCATTCGCGCGTCGCGCGGTCCACGGCGCGCGCATTGGACACGCTGGGCATCGGCGAAGTGCGCCTGGTCGGGCCCAGGGCCTTCCTGCCCAGGGACAACGAGATGCCCGGGCGGCCGATGGAAAGCCTGGAAAACGGCGTACGCGGTGCCGACGTGGTTATTGCCTTGCGCATCCAGCGCGAACGCATGAATGGGGACGAATGCCCGGACCTCGAAACCTACCGGCGCGAATACGGGCTGAACGCCTCGCGTCTCGAGGCCCTGGCCGGCACGGGCACGCTGTTGATGCACCCGGGACCGGTGAACTGGGGTGTCGAACTCGATCCGGATCTTCAGGACTGGCCGGACAATCTCATCAACGAACAGATTCACAACGGCGTCGCCATGCGCATGGCGGTGCTCGAGTGGCTTGCGGGAGACAGCCATGGCTTTGCCTGAGCGCGGCAGCATCGATCAGGAAATGGCCCGGGTTGCCGTCCATGAACGTCATCCCGGAGATCAGCATGTCTTGACCCTGCATTCCCCGCGGGTCGCAGCGCGTGCCCTGCCCGGCAGCTTCGTCCATGTGGATTGCGGTCCCGAGTGGCTCCTGCGCCGGCCAATGTCGATCATGAGTGCCGCCCCCGGGACGGGCGAGATCGAACTGCTGTTCAAGACCGTGGGGCATGGCACACAGACGTTGTCAGAACTCGAGCCCGGGGACGAACTGGATCTTCTCGGCCCGATCGGCAACGCCTTCACGGATATTCCCGCTCATCCCTTGAAAATCCTGCTCGGCGGCGGCGTCGGCATGCCCCCCATGATCTTCTACGCCGAGACGGAGGTGGCCCGCGGCGCCGCAGCGCCCTGGGTGATCGTAGGCTCGGAACTTCCTTTCCCCTTCGCAACCCGCAAGGCCGAACAGGCCCTGCCGGGTGCTCCGGAAACGGCCACGCACGCACTGAGCCGACTGGAAGATAACCATATCCCCAACCGCCTGGCGAGCCTCGCCGGACTGGAAGGCTGCTTCCGCGGCTACGTGACCGAGCTGGCCGAGGCCCTGATCAAGGCGCTGCCGAAGGAGCAACGCAACCAGGTCGCGCTGTATGCCTGCGGCCCGACACCCATGCTGGGTGCGGTCGCCGGACTTGCGCGGCGCCTGGGCCTCCCGTGCCAGGTTTCGCTGGAAGAATACATGGCCTGCGGCGTCGGCGGCTGCGCGGGATGCACGGTCGAAGTCGAGACGGACGGCGGCCTCGCCATGAAACGCGTATGCGTGGATGGCCCGGTCTTCGACGCCGCCACCGTGTTCACCTCGCCGCCCCTGCCCGAGCCGGCCGAAACGCCCTTCGATTAAAAAGAGCGGCGGTCCCCGCCGCACCCTTTTTCGACTGGATTCCTGCTTTGGCAGGAATGACGATGACTCGCGGGCTGACGTTACCTCACCCCTGCGCCGTTAGTCGCGCCGAGAAGCGCAGCCCGCAACGGGGGAACAGGGAGGAGTGTTTGAGGGCTACGCCGCATGCGGCGTAGCCCGAGTTGCCGACCGGCCCGTTGCGGGCGAGCATCGCAGGGAAGCCACAAGGCAAGGCCTTGTGGCCGCGACTCCCGGCGCAATGGCTTTGATGCGCGCCATCCGTGGCGCGCACCCTTCGGGCGTGCTGCGCACGTCCTATTTCACCGTCCTGCGAAATGGTGCCGACTTTCGCCGAAACGAAAGTCGGTCCGCCTGAAAGGACAATAAAGATTCATCGCGGCGGGGACCGCCGCTCCCACACATTTCTTATTCGCGCCGGCAGAGTATCCCCGTTATCCGAAGTGGATGCGCGCCTCGAGGTTGGCGCGCGAATCCGCGTTGTTCAACGCCTCGTCGAGGCTGATCAGGCCGTCCTTGTAGAGCTTGATCAACGCCGAGTCGAAGGTCTGCATGCCCGTTTCGCGGGACTCTTCCATGGACTCGGCAATCGAACTCAGCTCGCCTTGCTGGATGAGCTCGGCGATGCGCGGGGTGTTGATCATCACCTCCACCGCCGGCAGGCGCTTCTCGTCCTTGCCGCGGACGAGGCGCTGCGAGACCACCGCTTTCAGACTGGCGCCCATGTCGAGCAATATCTGGTGATGCATCAATTCCGGATACATGTTCAGGATACGATCCAGGGTCTGGTGCGCATTGGTCGTGTGCATGGTCGACAGGCAAAGATGGCCGGAATTGGCCAGCTCCATCGCCGCGTCCATGGTTTCGCGGTCACGGATCTCGCCCACGAGCACCACGTCCGGCGCCCCGCGCAGCGCGCTGCGCAAAGCCATCGCGTAGGACGGCGTATCGGTCACGAGTTCACGCTGGTTGATGATCGAACGCCGGTGTCTGTAAGTGTATTCGATCGGGTCTTCAACGGTAATGATGTGATCGGCCCGCTGCTTGTTGCGATAGTCGATCATCGCCGCCAGGGTCGTGGACTTGCCCGCGCCCGTCGCACCGACCACCAGGATCAGCCCGCGCGGGGTCAACGCCAGCTCCTGCAGGTAGGGCGGCAGGTGCAGGCCCTCCAGTGCCGGAATCTCGGCGGGAATATAGCGGATCACCACCGCGGTCATCCCGCGTTGGCGGAATACGTTGAAGCGGAAACGCCCGCTCTCGGGATCCTCGATCGCAAAGTCGAGCTGCTGCTCGTCGCGAAAACGCGCGAGCTGGTATTCGTTCATCAGACTGGTCGCGGCGACCTCGATCTCCTTGGCATCAACCGCGTCGTGGCCGACCGAACGCAGGCGTCCGTCCACGCGGAGTTTGATCTTGGCATTCGCAGTGATGTAAAGGTCCGAGGCATTCTGTTCGCGCATCAACCGGAAATAGGATCGCAAGCGCATCTAACGTTCTCCCTCAACCGCCGACCCGGCGTCCGTCTTCGTCTTCCTCGAGCTGCATCTTGTCGAGTCCTTCATCAAAGTTACGCTCTTCACGCTTGCTTTCGAGCTTGATGCGCAGGCGCAACTCGTTCTGCGAGTCGGCATTGCGCAGGGCCTCCTCGTAGGTCACCTCGCCGGCTTCGTACAAGTTGAAGATCGACTGGTCGAAAGTCTGCATGCCCAATTCGGTGGACTTGGCCATGAGCTCCTTCAGTTCGGCGACCTCGCCCTTGAATATCATGTCGGCGACCAGCGGCGTGTTGAGCAGGATCTCGACCGCGGGCACCCGGCCCTCGCCCGACGACCTGCGCAAGAGGCGTTGGGAAATGACCGCCTTGAGGTTGAAGGACAAGTCCATCAGGAGCTGCTGGCGGCGATCCTCGGAGTACAGGTTGATGATGCGGTCCAGCGTCTGGTTGGCGTTGTTCGCATGAATGGTAGACAGGCACAAGTGACCGGTCTCGGCGAACTGCACCGCGTGCTCCATGGTCCACCGGTCGCGTATTTCCCCGATCTGGATCACGTCGGGCGCCTGGCGCAGCGCATTCTTGAGCGCCGCTTCCCATTCGGTGGTATCGACGCCGACCTCGCGCTGGGTCACCACGCAGCCGTTATGCATGTGCACGTATTCGATCGGGTCCTCGATCGTGACGATATGGCCCCGCGAATTGGCGTTGCGGTAGCCGACCATCGCGGCGAGGCTGGTGGATTTGCCCGCGCCGGTCGCACCGGCGACGATCACCATGCCGCGCTTGGTCATCGCCACGTCCTTCAATTGCGCCGGGAGGCCAAGATCGTCGACCGTGGGAATGTCGGGATTGATCGTGCGCAGCACCATGCCCTGCTGTCCGCGCTGCATGAATGCACTCACGCGGAAGCGGCCGATACCCTGTGGCGAAATCGCGAAGTTGCACTCCTTGGTGGCGTCGAAATCGCGGTTTTGCCTGTCGTTCATGATGGCGCGCACGAGCACGGCGCTCTGCTCGCCGGTCAAGGGCCGGTCGGTCACCGGGCGAAACTCGCCGTCCACCTTGATCGCCGGCGGAAAGCCGGCGGTAATGATCAGGTCCGAGGCCTCGCGCTGAACCATTGCCCGCAGCAAATCCTGCATAAGCTTGGCCGCCTGTTCACGATCCATAGCCATAGCGTTCTCCTCAGTTGAATGCTTCCTTGTTCTGCGCGCGCAGACGTGCCTCGCCCCGCGAGATCACGCCCGCCCGCAGCAGCTCCTGCAGACACTGGTCCAGCGTCTGCATACCGTGCTGTTGCCCGGTCTGGATGGCCGAATACATCTGCGCCACCTTGCCTTCGCGGATCAGGTTGCGGATGGCCGGGGTGCCGATCATGATCTCGTGAGCCGCGATACGGCCACCGCCGACCTTCTTCATCAGCGTCTGGGAAATCACCGCGCGCAAGGATTCGGAGAGCATGCCGCGCACCATTTCCTTCTCGCCCGCCGGGAACACGTCCACGACACGATCGATGGTCTTGGCGGCGGAACTGGTGTGCAGCGTGGCGAAAACCAGGTGGCCCGTTTCGGCAGCGGTGAGCGCCAGGCGGATCGTCTCCAGGTCACGCAACTCACCAACCAGGATCACGTCCGGGTCCTCGCGCAGTGCGCTGCGCAGGGCCTCGGAAAAGCCATGCGTATCGCGGTGGATTTCACGCTGGTTGATCAGGCACTTCTTGGATTCGTGCACGAACTCAATCGGATCTTCGATGGTAAGAATGTGTCCCATTTCGTTTTCGTTGACGTGGTTGACCATGGCCGCAAGCGTGGTCGATTTGCCCGAGCCCGTCGGGCCGGTCACCAGTACGATGCCGCGCGGCTGGCTGGCGATGTCCTTGAACGCCTCGGGCGCGCCGATATCCTCGAGCCGCACCACGCCCTCGGGAATCGTCCGGAACACGGCCGCCGCGCCGTTCTTCTGGTTGAAGGCGTTGACGCGGAAGCGGGCAACGCCGGGGATCTCGAAGGAAAAGTCGGTTTCAAGAAACTCTTCGTAATCCTTGCGCTGCTTGTCGTTCATGATGTCGTAGAGCATGCCGTGCACTTCCTTGTGTTCAAGCACGGGCATGTTGATCCGGCGGATATCGCCGTCGACACGAATCATGGGAGGCACCCCCGAAGACAGATGCAGGTCGGAGGCGTTCTGCTTCTTGGTAAACGCCAGCAGCTGGGAAACGTCTAGGGCCATGGGTCGCTCGGTCAGACTACGAAGCTAACACTATATCGCCTTGCGCCGTTGCTGCGAACAAAAATGTCAGCCCCGTGTCGAACAAATCCGACGCCCCGGGCGGCGCCTGCGGGACATCCAATCGCCGCAAAACCCGCGCAATCCCTATAATAAACACCGTTTTAGCCTCAGGATAACCGTGAACTCCGCACAGCGCATCGCATTCATCGGCGCCGGCAACATGGCGCGCAGCCTGCTCGGCGGGCTCGTCGCTACCGCTCCCGATCGTTTCCATATCGTGGCCGCGGATCCCGATCCGAAACAGCGCGAAAAGGCCGCGGCGCTGGGCGCCGAGACCGTGACCGACAATGCCCGCGCGGTTGCTGGCGCCGACCTGGTCGTTCTCGCCGTCAAGCCGCAGGTGGCCCCCGCCGCCCTACGCGAGGCCGCCCGGGTGCTGCAGGCAAACCGCCCCACTATCCTTTCGATCGCCGCCGGCCTGCGCATCACCAGTATCGAGGCTGCGGCCGGGTGCGAGCTGCCGGTCGTTCGTGCGATGCCCAATACGCCCGCCCTGGTTCGCCAGGGCATCAGCGGCTGGTTCGCCAACTCCCGCGTCGACGCCCGGGGCCGCACCCTCGCAAACGCCGTGCTGGAAGCGGCGGGCGAAGCCCTGGAAGTCGCCAGCGAAGGCCTGCTCGACGCCGTGACGGCCGTATCCGGCAGCGGGCCGGCGTATTTCTTCCTCCTGGTGGAAGCCCTCGCGGCGGCCGGGACTGAAGCTGGCCTGCCGCAGGAAACGGCGGCGCGACTGGCCCGCAAGACCGGTGCCGGGGCCATGGCCCTGCTCGAACAAAGCGGCGAGGACCCGGCGAAGCTGCGCGAGCAGGTAACATCCCCCGGGGGGACGACCGCCGCGGCCCTGGAGGTCATGCAGCGGGACGGATTGCCCGAAATCGTCAAACAAGCCGTGCTGCGCGCCCAGGCGCGCGCCCGGGAACTCGCCCAAGGCTGAGGAGCCCTACATGCAAGCCAATGGTGCCCACGCGCTCGTTTTCCTGGTCAATATTGTCTTTACGCTGTATATAGCAGCGCTGTTCCTGCGTATCATCCTGCTGCGGTTGCGTGCCGATTACTACAATCCGCTCGTCCACTTCATCGCGCGGATCACCGATCCGCCGCTGCGGCCATTTCGCAAAATCATCCCGGCCTTCGGCGGATGGGATATCGCCGCGATGGTGCTGGCCATCGTGTGCGCATTCGTATGCGGCTTTCTGGTATTGCACCTCAGTGGCCTGGGCACGCCCTGGCTTTTTATAGCAAGCTACACGGGCCGCAAACTGCTCGCCGTGCTCGTCAACCTCTATATTTTCTCTATCCTGATCCAGGCCTTGTTGAGCTGGCTGGGCCCGCGTCAGTACAGCCCGTTGGCCGTCATACTCTGGCGTGTCAACGAACCTTTGCTGCGCCCGATCCGGCGCATTATCCCGCCCCTGGGTGGCACCTTCGACCTGTCGCCGCTGGTGGTGATCGTGCTGCTCGAAGCCCTGTCGATATTCCTGGGCCTGCCCATGTATCTTTGACCTCGGTCAATCGAATCCGCCGCGCGCAAGCCGGGGGCGAAAAACCTCTTGTAAATACTATCCGGAGCACACGGGTTGTGCTATCTTCATCCACGCTTTCACCCCTGATTCATCCAAAGGAGCTCTTATGGCAAAAGCAAAAGCAACCGCGGCGAGTGCCGCGGCGAAGCCAATGACCAAGAACGAGATCGTGCGCTTCATTGCCGAAGAAAACGATCTGACCCGCGCCCAGGCCATGGGCACCCTCGATTCGATTGAAAAGCTGATCAAGCGTGAACTCGGACGTCGTGGTCCCGGCATCTTCAACCTCGCCGGGCTGCTCAAGATTCGCGTGGCGACCAAGCCGGCAACCAAGGCGCGCAAGGGCGTGAACCCGTTCACCGGCGAGCCGATGACGATCAAAGCCAAGCCTGCACGCAAAACGGTGCGTGTCACCGCACTGAAGAAGCTGAAGGAAATGGCCTGATTATCGCCGTTTGCCGTCACCCGTACCGCCGGCCTTGCGCCGGCGGTCCTCTATCCGGCAACTGCAATTCTTATGCCCTCCAGGCAGAGTGACTTCGACACCTTGCAGGAGCGGCCTACGGCTTCCCTGCGATGCTCGCCCGCTGCGGGCCGGTCGGCAACTCGGCCAATGCCATATATGGCATTTGGCCTCAGACACTCGTCCCTGTTCCCCCGTTGCGGCCTTGTGCTTCTCGGCGCGACTCACGGCGCAGGGTCGAGACAGCAGTGGCGCGTGGGAGCGATCGTCATCCCGGCATAGACCGGAATCCAATCGGATAAGAGGTACGGCGGAGACCTCCGCTCGTAACAATCAGCCGCCGGGAGGGCATGTAGGTTAGTTTCCCTGTTTGCGCTCCAGCACCTGGTTCTTGATGCGCATGAGATCGGAATGGCGCACGTGCAGCAAGTCGGCCAGGCGATGCGCCAGGTAGTCTTCCTTGCCGTCGAGCACATCATCGGCCAACGCCACTTCCCACAAGGCCGCAATCACTTCAAATTTTTCGCGTTCGCTTAGCGTGATATCCAGCGTGCGGGTATGCTCGAAGAGCGAAACCGACTGGTTCGAGGCCTGCTCGCCCCGCGCCAGCAACGCCTCGGCACCCGCCCGGTCGAGACCGCAACAACGGGCGAGCATATGGATTACGGTATCCCGTTCGCTGCCCCTGTCGCGATAGTCCGCCCGCATCATTTCCACGAGCAGCGCAGCGAGCGCCAGCTGCCGGTCGGGCACGGCATCGGTCTCGGAGACCGATACCGAGAACCACTCACGCAGACGAATGCTCCAGCTTGTTTCCATTATGTAACCTCACCTGTCGCCGAAACCCTGCCAGCCAGGAAACCGGCAACCCGCTCACGCAGCGTCGTCAACCTGCCATGGAAAAAATGCCCCGCGCCCTCCACCACCGCGATCTCGGGCGGCTTTTCCAGCGCGTGCGCCCAATCCAGCACGGCTTGCGGATCAACGACCTCATCCGCATCGCCCTGGACAAGCAGCCAATGCCCGGCCTGCGGAGCCGAGGCGTCAAAATCGTAATCGGGGAAATGCCCGGCGGGCGGCGCGACCGTAACCAGTATCGAGCACGGCGCTTCCGCAGTGCGCTTGAGCGCCATGGCGGCCCCGAAAGAAAATCCCAGGCGCCAGACCGGCAACTTCGGCCAGCGCCCGCGGAGCCATTTTTCCGCGGCTTCGAGGTCCGCCGCCTCGCCGCGGCCATGATCGAATTCCCCCGCGCTCTTGCCGACACCACGGAAATTGAAGCGCAACGCAGCGGCGCCCGCCTCGACGGCGGCACGTGCGAGCGTAAAGGCGACCTTGTTTTCGAGCGTGCCGCCATACAGCGGATGCGGATGGCATATGACCGCCAACGCCAGCGGGGGCGTCTCGCGCGGGTACTCGAGAATCGCCTGCAACTCGCCCGCGGGGCCTTCGATGGAAAGCGTCTCGCGCTCGATCGCACTACGCGTCATGCAGTCTCCGTACGTCAAATTACGCTCCATTTTATCCCGCGGCTCTTGTTACACTTGGGCTTTGATCAGGAATGGCACCCATGGAACTCCGGATCGAAGGCTTCAATGACGGGGACTGGATCCCCGAACGCTTTGCATTTGGCGCCCCCCACGCCGAGCAGCACATGCAATTCGGCGGTAATCGCAACCCGGGCCTGAGCTGGCGCGAACTGCCGGACGGCACCGCTTCGCTCGTGCTGCTCTGCTATGACGACGACGTGCCGGCGCGTCCCGACGACGTGAACCAGGAAGACCGCACGATCGCCGAGGGTTTCGAGCGCGTGCGCTTCTACCACTGGGTCATGGTCGATATCGCCCCCGACCTCAAATCCATCACCGAAGGCAGCGTGTGCGACGGCGTTACCCCCGGCGGCAAGAGCAACCCACCCGCCCCCGGCCAGGCCCGCCAGGGGCTCAACGACTACACCGGATTCATGGGTGACGACCCCGAAATGGGCGGCCGGTACTTCGGTTATGACGGCCCGTGCCCGCCCTGGAACGACGAGCGCATGCACCATTACCATTTCGTGCTGCTGGCGACGGACCTGGAGCGCTGCCCGGTCGAGGGCGATTTCGGCGGTGCCGACGTGGAAAAGGCGCTCAAGGGGCACGTGCTGGCGCAGGCCGAGGTAACGGGCCGCTACAGCCTGTATCCCCCGCTGCTCAAGGCTCGCTGAGCGGAGCCCGGCTTCCGCCGGAGCGAAATCGCGGCGGGGGCCGCCGCTCCCGCAGGCGCCGGATCAGCTGGTTCCGCCGCCCTTGCCGGAGCTGGTCAGCACCGAGGTGGGCACCTGGAAATGCACCACTTCACTGCGCTCGACGCCGCTCTGCTTGCTCCCGGCCGGAACCGGCTTGAAACGGCGCGAGGCGATGATCTCCCGCGCGGCTTCCTCGTTCAGCCCGGGCGGCTGGGCGGCGATAACGTGGATGTGGTGGGGTTTGCCGTCGGGGCCGACAATAAAGCCGACCTGGACGAAACCCTTGATGGTCTGCTGCCGGGCGACGTCCGCCTTGGCGCTGCTGGCCTGTCCGGGCACCCGGGAAATCAGCTTGATGCCGCGGATGACGGTCAATCCCACCGTCTGGCCGGACTCGTGGCCGGCGAAATGGTGGATGATCAGCCCGGCGCCGAAAAACACCAAGGCTCCGGCAAGCACCGCGGCCCCCGCATAGCGTAGTAGTACAAATAATCGGGACATATTCGGTTGCGCAAAGCGCACATTCAATGACACCAATTTAGCAAACCGTCCGCCCGGGTCAAGCGCGACCGCGCCAGGGCGCCAGGTATCCGGTAAAATGGCCCCTTCACGGAGCTGTCCAGACTGTGTAAGGAGTCACGATGCGTCCAGTCCGCGCTTGCGCCACCATCCTGCTTGCCCTTTCGACACTGCCGGCTTTCGCGGCCAGCCCGGCCCCTGCACAAGCGACGGCGAACGCGGCCGAGGGCAAGACCCTGGCCACCACCTGCACCTTCTGCCACGGTATCAAGGACTACACGGTGCCCTATCCCACCATGCATGTCCCGCTCGTGGGGGGGCAGCACGCCGCCTACATCGTCGCGGCCCTCAAGGAATACGCCAGCGGCGACCGCGACTTCCCGACCATGCACGCTCAGGCTGCGTCCCTGACCGACCGTCAGATTCGCGACATCGCCGCCTGGTTCGCCGGCCTGGGGCCGACCCCGGCGCCAACCAACGGCAACGCCAAGCCGCCGTCCATGGCCACGACCTGCGCGTCCTGCCACGGCGCCCGCGGCGTCAGCACCAATCCGCAGTACCCCTCGCTGGCGGGACAGAAAAGCGATTACCTGCTCCGGGCGCTGCAGGAATACAAGTCCGGCAAGCGCAAGAACGCGATCATGAACGGAATGGCCTCCGGCCTGAGCCTGGCACAGATGAAGAAGCTGGCCGATTACTACAGCCAGCAGGCTCCGGCCCTCAAATTGCTGCCGCTCGCCGGCAAATAAGCGCAAGCCGCCGGGGTCAGCGCTCGAGCAGGGCGCTGATATCCGCTATCAGGTCCGAATCGCGAACCCGGTCGGCTTCGGCATAGACGCGCCGCACACGCCCCTGCGGATCCACCAGTATCAGGGAATCGTTGTGGGTGACGTCATAATCCGGGCGCGCGGCGGCAGCCAGGGCGTTGGAGACTTCCGGCGGCGGATTGTATAACCCCTGCTTCTCGGCCTTTTCGGCCTGGGCGTCGGCCAGGGATTCGGGCACCTGCTCGTAGTCGATGTGGAATCCGCCGGTCACGACCTGGCGCACCTCGCCGGGCGTGCCCGTGAGGTACTGCCAGTGTGTGTCGCGGGGATCCCAGCCATACTGGCGCATGAAGCCCGCCATCACCTGCGGACCGGTATGCGCCGGATCCACGTTGAATGCCACCAGCTGCACGCGTTCGGCGAGCCCGGCTGCCTTCAGGGCCTGCTCCAGGCCGACCAGGTGCGCCGCGATCAACGGGCAATAATCCGTGCAATAGGGGAACAGGAAGGTCACCACCTGGACCTTGCCGGCGAAAGTGCTCGAGCTGACTTTCTGCCCGAGCTGGTTGGTCAGCGTGTAGGCGGGCGCCTTGCCGATGACGGGCAGTCGGGCCTGGCCGCTTTCCCCGGCAGAAAAAACCCAGTAACCAGCGCCGAAGCCCAACCCGAGGGCTACCACCAGAACCGCTAAATACGGGACAATACGTCGCATCGAGGCGTTCTACAAATCAGGACATGAGCGTGTATTTTACGGACTCGACTGCCCCCCTGCCCTCCGGAACGCCCTGGCGCGGATTCCGGAACGGCCTGCTCATCGTCCTGAGTTTGCTGCTCGCGGCGTGTGCGCACTCGCCTGACGGCGTCGCCCTCAACGGCTCGGCGCCGGCCTTTGACGGCCGCCTCGCCTACCGCTATACCGCCACGGTGACGCATTTCGGCCCCCGCCCGCCGGGCAGCGCGGCCCACGCCAGGCTGGTGACCTGGCTCGAGCGCCAACTCGAGGGCACCGACTGGACGGCGGAGAGATTCACCGCGCACACGCCGGACGGCCCCATCTCGATGACCAACCTGATCGCGCGCTTTCCCGGCACGCGCGCCGGCGTGATCGTCATCGGCGGGCACTACGACACACTGTCCCACCGTCCCGATTTCGTCGGCGCCAACGACGGCGGCTCCTCGACAGGGATCCTGCTGGCGCTGGCCGAACACTTCCGCAAGCACCCCCCGCGGGGGCCGAGCGTCTGGATCGCGTGGCTGGACGGCGAGGAAGCCATCCGCCAATGGGTCGGCAACGACCACACCTACGGCAGCCGGGCACTCGCAGAGCAATGGAAAAGGAACGGCACAGCCTCGAGCGTTCTCGCGATGCTCAACCTCGACATGATCGGCGATCGGCGCCTGGACGTGACTCGCGACACAGACGCCACGCCGTGGCTGATGGATCTGGCCTGCAGTGAGGCGCAGCGGATAGGTGCTGGCGCGGACTTCTGCAGATACAGCATGGCAGTGGGGGATGACGATACGGAATTTCGCGCCGTCGGAATCCCCGCTGCCGACATCATCGATTTTGATTACGGGCCATTCAACGAATACTGGCACACGCCACGGGATACGTTGGACAAGCTCTCGCCCCGCAGTTTCCGCATCGTAGGCAGTGTCACGCTCGCCACGGTCCATGCCATCGCGGAACGGGACAGGCATAATGCCGGGAAACCACACGCGAACGCCCCGTGACCGACCCATTCCAGCTTGCCCGACTGCCCCGCCGACTGGCCGCCGCCTTTCGCGGTGTCTACCGCCTGCTGCGCACCTGCGCCAATGCGCGCATCCACCTGCTCGCCACCGTGGTCGTGGTGGGCCTGGGGTTGTGGCTGGAAATCGCTCGCGCCGAGTGGCTGTGGATCACGCTCGCGATTGCCGGTGTCTGGACGACGGAAGGCATCAACAGCGCCATAGAAACCCTCGCAGACCGGATCAGCCGCGACCACGACGCTTTGATCAAGGAAGCCAAGGACCTGGCGGCGGGGGCGGTGCTTGTCGCCGCGCTGGCGGCGGCCGCCATCGGCCTGATCATTTTCATCCCCCGCCTGCTCGCCCTGTAGCCCGCGCTTAACGGGCCTTCCAGAAGCGCTGCATCTCCAGGAACGTGAACGAAGCCGACCAGGTGATCAGCGCGAAACCGGTCAGGGCCTCGGTCCCCACCAGGAACCGTATGGCGCCGAACGGCACGAAATCACCCAGTCCCAGCGTGGAATACACCACGGCCGAGAAATAGATGTAGTCGGGAAGGCCGTGCGCCACTTTCCCCGCTACCCAACCGGTCCCGGTCATCTGAGCCAATCCGAACATGCCCACGCCAAAGATCCAGATTTCCACGACATGGGCCGAGAGGAGAACGAACATCAGGACCAGCATCCGGCGCCGGCGCATGCCGCCCAGCCTGGGCAGCCAGTTGGTCAACAGGCTCATGGTCTCGTAGTGCAGGAGGACGCACGCCAGCACGACGCCGGCTGTAACGCCGACGGTGATCCAGTGCGCCGCGTCGAAATAGCTGCCCGTCACGATGCCGCTCCGCTCCCGTGGCAGTTGTCTTTCATTCCCGCCGCCAAGGGTAGCACCGAGCCCGGATCATAGGCAGCCACCGCGAGCGTGGAATCGATCAAGGGAAAACCGGCCAGGCTAGTGCGCGGGCCGGTTCCCGATCTGCTTGAGCAATACCTCGACCGCCGTCTTCAGGCGCGCATCCTGGCCCCGGTAACTTTCGCCCAGGGGCTCGGCCACGGGCACGTCGACCGGGCGCGGGTGCATCTCCATCGGCTTGCCGTCCGCCGTGGTGATGGTGATGAACGGCAGGCGCACCACGAAACCGTTGGTCAGGCGCACATTGGAAGTGTAGATGATCCAGCCCGCCGTCGGCTCACCCACGACCTTGCCCAGGCCGAGCTCGCGGTAACCCTCGGTGAAGTCCTCGCCGTCCGACAGCGTGATGCGGTTGGTGATGAGCACCGTCGGGCGCTCCAGCGCGCGCTGCCCCAACAACGGCCGCGCACTGACCCGCTTCATGCCGCGGAAAGTCATATTGAGGTAATGCTTGCGCACCAGGGCATCGAGCGCGTAGGCGTTCACGAAGCCGCCGAAGTTGTTGCGTACGTCGATCACCACGCCTTCCTTGTCGCCGTTGCGGGCATCGATGGCCTGGTAGAGGCGCTGCAGCGAGCGCATCGACATGTCGGGCATGTCGATGTAGCCCAGGCGGCCGCCGCTGAGCTTCGCCACCATCTCGCGGTTGTGCTCCACCCAGGACTCGTAGACGAGCTGCTCCGCGGCACCGGAATCGACCGGCTTGACCTTGACCTCGCGGCTATGGCGGCCACGCGCGTCGTCGGCGACGGTCAGCACCGTTTGCTTGCCGATGCGGTTCGTCAGCAAGGCGTCGAGATTGGTCTCGGCGCCTACGGCGTTGCCATCTATCGCGAGCAGGTAATCCCCCGCAGCGATGTGCCCCGCCAGTGCCGCCGGCGATTGCGGGATGATCTCGCTGATGCGCAAGCGCCCCTGTCTCTCGTAGACCACCGGATCGAAGCGCAGCCCGATGCGCCCGACGACATCCCTGGCCGGCGGATGCCAGCGCACCCCGGAATGCGAAGCGTCCAGTTCACCGACCATGCGGTTGAGGATGCGCTGCAGCGCCGACTTCGTTTCCGCACCCGCCACCAGTGGCGCGTAGCGGGCCTTGATGGCGTCCCAGTCGACACCGTTCATGTGCGGATCATGGAAATTATTCGCCAGCCACTGCCACGCCTCGTGGAAGGCCACTTCCTTCTCGGCCTGGAAATCGACGCCCATCGAGGCCGAGGTGGCGAACAGCTTCGGCGATCCGCCCTTGACCGGCACCGAGTAGATCTTCCCGCCGTCGAGGTACCACACGGTCTTGCCGTCGGGCGAGAACTGGGCAGAGCTCTTCCTGCCCGGCGTGGAAGTGATCTGGTGCGCCACCGGCGGCTTCAGCGCCAGCGGGTCCAGCGACCAGGTATAGAGGTTGACGTGCCCCCCGACCTCGGCGCTGAACAGGAGCGTCTTGCCGTCCGGGCTGAGCGCAATGCCGCCGGTATCCAGGCCGACGGGCAGGATGTGCAGGCGGCGGGCGATGTGACCGAAATCCACGCTGACGTGAATCTTCTCGGGCTTCTTGCCGGCTGCGGCGTCCTTTGCCTTGCCGTCCGGCGCGGAAGCCGAATTCGAATCGCCCGGCGTGGAGGATTGCTTGAACAGGTCGAGGAACTGCTGCTCGCGGAATTGCGGTGCCTTCGGGACGAGATCAACGCGGGCGATCTGCCCGGGTTCGGTGCGCTGGCCGGAGCTGAAATACAGGGCCTTGCCGTCCGCGCTCCACCACAGGCTGTCGGCAAAGGTGTTGCCCATGAAACTCACTGGGCGGGCCTTGCCGCCATTCAGCGGCACCACTTCGGCATTGCGGTACATGCGCGGCCCCCAGCCGAGGAATGCCACCCAGCGGCTGTCGGGCGACCAGGCAAAGGGGCGCGCCGATTCGAGCGGATGATTCAGGTCAAGCTCGCCCGCGGCCAGATCGCGGGTCTTGCCGTCCTTGACGTTTACCGCCTCGAGCCGCTTGCCGTCGCGAATAAAGGCCACCCATTTGCCGTCGGGCGAGAACCGCGGCGTCAGGTCGTTGCCCGTGGTATCGGTGAGCCGCGTCTCCTTGCCGGTGGCAAAGTCGTAAATAAACAGATGGTCGGCGCCGTCGCGGTTGGACACGTAAACGATGCGGCGGCTGTCCGGGGCCCACTGCAGGTCGAATTCGGCCGCGGCGGTGTGCGTGATCTGGTGCGCGGGGCCCGCCTTGCCCGCAGGCACGGCGAACACTTCGCCGTGGGCAATAAAGGCGAGCTTCTTGCCGTCCGGCGACAGGGCCAGCTCACTGAAATGCGAAGTGAACCGCTTCTCGCTCGTGGCCGGCCCGGCGACCGCGCCACCGAGGCGGATCGGCACCTGCTGCGCCTTGCCCGTCTGTGTATCGAGCGTCCAGACATGGAAATTGCGCTGGAACGCGATCGTCCGCCCGTCGGCGGCAAGCGTCGGCCACAGGCAGCGGCCGTCGGTGAAATGCGTCACGGTATGCTCGCTGCCGTCGAGGCTCACGCTCCAGATGTTCTCCGTGCCGCTGCGATCGCTCATGTAATAAAGGGATTGCCCGTCGGGATTCCACATCGGCCACAGGGCGCGGGCATTGTCCGGCGTCAGCCGGCGGTAATCGTGCGAACCATTATTCTTCAGCAGCCAGATCGCCCCCTCGTCGATATGCGCGTGGCCGTGACGCCACCACTGCGTCGAGCCCCAGCCCTGACCGACCAGCGCCACCAGCTTGCCATCCGGCGAAGGCACGCCCGCCTCTTCGTTGCGGTATAGCTCCAGCGAGACCGGCATCGGCGTGCCGCCGCCGATGCGCACGCGGTACACCGCACCGAAGTGCGCGATGTTGTCGCGGCCGCTGGTGAAATACAGCCATTTGCCGTCCGCGGAGAAGCCGCTCGGCACGTCGCGCACGTCGCTCCAGGTCAGGCGCTTGAGCGAACCGTCGGCCAGGTCGAGCAGGTAGATATCACCCTGCCCCGTCTTGTCCGAAACGAACGCCAGGTGCTTGCCGTCCGGCGAGAACAATGGACGCGAATCCGGCGCCGAGTCCGACACCAGCAACTGCGCCGTTCCCCCCGCGGCGGCCACGTCCCAGATCGCCCCGTCGGCCACGAAGGCGATATGCCTGCCGCCCGGGCTCACGCTCGGCTGGGTGAAGCTCGCTTCCGGTGTTATGCGAGTTGCGGCGTTGGCCGAAGCAAGGAAAAGGATTCCGCTTATGACGACAGTCGCGGAGAACAGGCGGGGCAGCTTCATGGAGAAATCCCGATACGTCTATCGACCAGAGTTTATCCGATTGGCCACGCCCTCGAATTCAAACTTCCTATCCGCCCCCCCGCCGACTTCCGGGCCATCTCCGGGGACACTTTGATGTCGCCCTTGTAGAGGGTACGGAAACCGTCCCTGGAAGAAAGCTCCAGGCGGATCTGCGTGAACTGACGCCGACTCTTCTCCAGGCGCGCCCGGGCGGCATCCGTGTAATCCAGTTCGCCGGTGTTCACCCTGATCGTAAACTGCCCGTGCTTCTTGAAGTGTCCCGAAGCCTCGAGATTTTTTGCCAGCTCCGCCTGCAGGCGCTTGTAGTTCCTGATTCCATCGGCGGACAACGCCAACAAGTACCAATGCCTGCCCTTCTCCGCCCCACCGGCGCCGGCATCCACCCACGGGCCTTGCTTGAGCACCCTGAGCGGCATCGGGAAAGTCTGTTGCGCTTCCCCCTTGAATTGGAGGACGGCCTTCAGCTCCGGCGGTTTGCCCCCAGGCTGACGCCATCGTCCAGTTGGATGGCTGCGCGCAGCGTGGAGGGATCGGTCTTGAGGAAATCCTTCGGGCCGAAGTTGCGGTAATGCCAAAGCGTGGAGAACGGCACGCCGGCACAGGCGGAAATCACGAGCGTTGCCGAGACGAATGCAAATATTTGCAGTGCGCGGCGTGTGTTCATCAAACACCTCCTTGCGTCGCTCAGACGAAGTCCGCGACGTCTTCCAAAGGCTTGCGCGCGATGTCGGGAACCTGTGCATCCGCGGCCGGGTAACCGGTCACGAGCAGCAGGAACGGACGCTCGTTGGTTGGCCGGCGCAGAATCTCGTTGAGGAATTTCATCGGGCTCGGGGTGTGCGTAAGCGTCGCCAGCCCCGCATGGTGCAGGGCCGTGATCAGCATACCGGTCGCCAAACCCACGGATTCGGTCGGGTAATAGTGCTTGACCTTGCGCCCGTCGGGCAGCTTGCCGTATTTCTGCGCGAACACCGCGACCAGCCACGGCGCGGTCTCGAGGAAAGGCTTGTGCTCATCGGTCCCCAGCGGTGCCAGCGCCTCCAGCCATTCGGGCGATGCCCGATGCTCGTAGAACTCCTTTTCCTCGGCTTCGGCGGCGGCGCGGATGCGGCGCTTCACGCCGGGATCCGAGACCGCGACGAAATGCCATGGCTGCATGTTGGCGCCGCTCGGTGCCGTCGCCGCGGCACCGATGCACTGCTCGATCAGCTCGCGCGGCACGGGTCGGTCGGAGAACATCCGCACGGTGCGCCGGCGCTCCATCTCGGTCCGGAAATCGCGGGCGCGCTCGAGCATGTCCGCCGCGGAAAGCTCCCGGTAACCGGATAGCGGTACGAAACGCGGCTCTGTCATCGAAGCGATCCCGCTGGCGTCTCGCCCCAGTGTACAGCGGCGGGAAAGGCTATTCCACCGTGGGCGCCTTCGCGTCCGCGGCCTTGATCGAGCGGATCGCGGGATTGAACATCGACACCAGCGCGATTGCCGTGAGCAGCAGGCCGGCCCCCACGAACAGGGTCGTCACGCTGGTGGCATGCAGCACGACGCCGCCGAGCGCGGCGGCCAACGGGGCGACACCAAGGAAAGTGAACATGAGCAGGCTCATCGTGCGTCCCATCATCTCCGGCGCCACGCGGCGCTGGATCCAGCTGATCAGTGCGACCTGGATGAATCCGCCGACGATGCCCCAGGTGAACAGCATGACGATGCCGACCATGGTGTGATGCACGAACCCGAACGCGGCGATGATCAGCCCGCCGATCGCATCGGCCACCAGCACGGTGAGGCCCAGGCGCTTGCCGAACAGACGCGTACCCACGCCCGCGAACACGCTGCCCACGAATATGCCGGCGCCGCTGGCCGACATCAGCGCACCATAGGCCGCCGCGCCCCAGTCCAGGCGCTGGTCGGCCAGCACGGGCAGCCCGACCTGCAGCGGGCCGCCGACGAAAAACGATACCGCGCCGATGTAGAGAATGAAGGCACGCAGCGGGAAATCCCCCCAGACCTGGCGCACGCCTTCACCGATGGAGCGCAGTACGCCCGCCAACGGCTTCCCCGCATGCTTTGCGGCCTTGGGCACGCGAATGATCACTAGAGAAACGATGGACGCCAGGAAGCTCAACGCGTCGATCGTGAAGGCCGACGCCAGGCCGGTCGCATCGGGCACCCTGGCCGCGCCGGGCGCGTGGATGCCGGGGGCGGCAAACAGGGCCACCACGACACCCGCCAGGGCCGGGCCGACGAAGGTGCTCAAGGTACGCAAGCCCATGGTGATGCTGTTGGCGGCGGCGAGCTTGGCCGGCGCCACGAGCTGGGGCAGGATCGCGCTGCCCGCGGGATACACGAAGGCCGTCGCGAAGCCGATGCCGAGCGCAAGCAGGTACAGCCACCACAACTGGATGCCGCCTGTCCAGACAAAGGCGGCCAGCAGGCCGATGAACACGGCATTGGCGGAACGGGCGATGACCAACACCCGGTGCGGCGAAAAGCGGTCCACGAACGCGCCGCCCACCAGCATGAAAATCGCGCGCGGCAAGGCCATGACCATCAGCACCGTGCCCAGCGCCAGGGCGCTGCCGGTCAGCTTCAGCACCAGCCAGGGCAGGGCCACCAGCGTGAACTGGTCGCCCAGCATGGATACGAAGCTGCCGCTGATCAGCCACCAGAAATTGCGGTCCAACCGCGTCGGGGGCGCCGCGCCTGCAGTATCCGAGATCTGTTCCTGCATGTCTTTATCCCTGGCTGTCCGCCCCATCGTCCACGGATTGTAACCGCGAACCCACGCTACCACCTGACGGCGCACCCGTCTTATATACTGGCCTTCGCCATGTGCCGGCAGGTGGCTCATGTTGGAATCGGCAAAAAAGGTCATGGGCGCAGCCAGCTTGCTGGGCCTCGCCGTTATGGCGGGCTGCGGCGGCGGCTCCTCAGCATCGAACCCCCCCTCACCGATCTTTCCGCCCCCATCCGCTTCCCTGTCCCAGGCCTCGGCGGCCACACCGTTCACACGCACCTGTAACGGCGCGACGCAAACGGGCACGCTCTATCCGCAGGCCGAGGTCGAGCCCTATGTGGCAATCAACCCGACCAACACGCTCAACGTGCTGGGCGTCTGGCAGCAGGACCGCTGGTCGAACGGCGGAGCCCAAGGGTTGATGGCGGCGGCTTCGTATGACGGCGGCCTGAGCTGGAACCTCCACCCCCTGCCGACCTCGCGTTGCGCCGGGGGCACCTCCGCCAACGGCGGCGACTACGAACGCGCCTCCGACCCCTGGGTCAGCTTTTCCCCGACCGGCATCGCCTACGCCATATCGCTTTCTTTCAACAACAGCGACAGCACCAGCGCGATGCTGGTGACGCAATCCAGCGACGGCGGCGCGACGTGGAGCAACCCCGTAACGCTGATCCGCGATACGGGCCAGGTTCTCAACGACAAGGAAAGCATCACCGCCGACCCCACCGATGCAAATTACGTCTACGCGGTATGGGATCGCATAGACGCCCAGGGCTACGGACCGACGTGGTTCTCCCGTACCAGCGACGGCGGGCAAGCCTGGGACCCGGCGAAGTTGATCTATGACCCGGGACAGAACACGACCAAGGGCAACCAGACCCTGGGCAACCAGATCGTGGTCCTGCCCGGCGGAACGCTGGTCAACCTGTTTACCGAAATCGATTACGTCGCCGGCACGTACCGTGCAACGCTCAAGCTCATCCGCTCCACCGACTACGGTACGACCTGGTCGGCGCCGATACGCATCGCGAGCGAACAGGCGATCGGCGCACACGACCCGCAGACCGGCCAGGCCGTTCGCGACGGCGCGGGACTGGCCGACATCGCCGCCGGCCCGTCCGGAAACCTCTATGTCGCCTGGCAGGATTCGCGCTTCAGCAACGGGCAGCGCGACGGCATAGCCATGAGCGAGTCGACCGACGGCGGCCTGAACTGGTCCGTGCCCGTGCAAGTCAACGCCGTGGCTTCGACGCAGGCTTTCACCCCCAGCATCACAGTGTTGTCAAACGGAACCCTGGCGGTGACTTACTACGATTTTCGCAATGACACGGCAAACTCATCGACCCTTGCAACCGATCACTGGGAAACCCTGTCCACTGACGGGGTGACCTGGCACGAGCGCCACGTCTCGGGGCCGTTCAACCTCGACCTCGCGCCGAATGCCGAGGGCCTGTTCCTGGGCGACTACCAGGGGCTCGCCACCAGCGGCCTCGACCCGCTACCGTTCTTCGTGCGCACCGTCAGCGGCGCTACCGGCCCCACCGATGTCTTTGCCTTCCCACCCGCGATGAGCACTCCACTGATGATGGCGGTCACGGCCGGCTACACCGCCAGCGCCGCGAAAACGCACGCCGTCACGGACGCGATGCACCAGCGTATCGACCGGAACCTGCGCCGCCTGATACGGCATGAACGCCGTCGGCCGCAGCCGCCGTTCCTGCTGCAGGGCTATCCCGACTGAGGCGACGGCCGGCCCGCGCGCCCGTCGCCCCGGCTCTCCCGACGACGCAGCCACCAATCCAGGCTCGTCGAGAGCAGGTTGGTGAGTATCACCGACGCCGCGAAAAAATACAGCGCCGACATCACCGAGGCATGCGCCAGGATGCCGAGCTTCACGCTGGCCACGAGGATGGCCACGATGAACACGTCCAGCATCGACCACTTGCCGAGCGCCGCCGCCACATGCAGCAAGCGCCGGCTCAGGCGGCCGAGTCGGTCGCCCTTGATGAAAACGGCCAGCATCGCCAGGTTCTTGCCGATGGGGAACACCACCGAGAACAACAGCAATACGGTCGCGAGGAAGATCTCGCCGGCACCGTACAGTGACTTGATCGCAGAAACGATCGACACCTCGTTGTCGAAGATCCAGAACTTGCTGAGCGTGAGTATCGGCAACGTCAATCCCCAGAACAGGAGCCCCAGCGCCACCACCAGCACGGCAGCGGCGCCCAGTCGCACCGAAAGCCGCAGCCGGGGCGTGGCGGATGAATTCATGCGTATCACATATCGTCTTGCGCCGGCACTCAGGATACGGCTTTATGGCACCATGAGACGAATGACACGCAAGACCGGCCGCGCATCCTGATGAATACCGGCTTCGGGTATCGGACAAAGCGGGCATGGGGCGCCATCCACGCGTCCCGTTCTCCCTGCCACTCGGGTTGCCTGCTCGTTGCCGGCACGGCGCTCCTGTTGGCGGCATGCTCGGGGCATGACGATACACACCTGCGGGCGATCAAGGCACGCGGCACGCTCATAGTTCTCACCCGCAACGCACCGACCACATACTACATCGGGCACAACGACAAGCCCACCGGGCCCGAGTACGACATGGCTACGGCGTTCGCAAAGTCGATCGGTGTCCGCGCCGAATTCGTCGTCGAGGATTCGGTCGCACAGATGTTGCAGGACCTCGCCGCGGGCAAGGGCGATATCGTGGCCGGCGGCATCACGCGCACCCGCCCGCGCAACAAGGTCTTCGGCTTCGGCCCCGCCTACCAGACCGTAACCGAGCAGGTCGTTTGCCGCCGCGGGGGCAAGCAGGCGGACTCGGTCGGCGGATTGTCCGGGGTCGGCCTGGAAGTGATCGCCGACAGCAGTTATATCGAGCGCCTCCAGACACTGCAGGCCAGCCACCCCGGCTTGCACTGGAAAGTGGCGAAAGGGGCGGACACGGAGGAATTGCTGCGCAGGGTCTGGAAAGGCAGGCTCGACTGCACCGTGGCCGATTCCGACATCGTCGACATCAACCGCCGTTTTTTCCCCAACCTCGTCGTGACAATGGACCTGAGCAAGCCGCAGCAACTCGCCTGGGTCCTGCCGCAAGGCGACGGCGGCATGCAGGACGCCCTGCAACGCTGGTTCGGGCAGTACAAGGCGCAAGGCAAACTGCATCGCCTCATGCAGCGCTACTACGCGCACGTCCGGGTATTCGACTACGTGGACATTCGCACTTACGTGCGGCGCATCAGGAGCCGCTATCCCCGCTATCGCCCGCTGTTCCGCGAGGCAGCGCAATCCCATGACCTGCCGCCATTGATCCTGGCCGCGCAGGCCTACCAGGAATCGCACTGGAACCCGTATGCGAAAAGCCCTACCGGCGTGCGCGGCATGATGATGCTGACGCTCTCGACCGCCCACTCACTGGGGATACGCAACCGTCTCAACGCGCGCTCCAGCATCAATGGCGGCGCCCGCTACCTGGCACACATGGAAAGCCGCTTGAGCGACGGCATCTACAAGCAGGACCGGATCTGGTTCGCACTCGCCGCCTACAACATCGGCTTCGCGCACCTGCAGGACGCGCGCGACCTGGCCCGCAAGCTGGGCAAGAACCCGGATGCCTGGAACGCCATGCGTACTGTACTCCCGCTACTGGGGGAGAAGCGCTATTACCGCGGCCTCGATCACGGGTATGCGCGCGGCCTGGAAGCTGTCCGCTACGTGCGGCGCATCCGCAATTACGCCGATATCCTGCGCGAAAAAACTCAGGCCGCGAGCACGGCTGCCGCCAGCCCGCCCTATGCCTGGCCGAGTTCCGACGTGCAATTGGGGCAACGCGTCGCCTTCAAGGGAATCGTCGAGGCGCAGTAGGGGCATTCCTTGGTGGTCGGCTCGGCCACTGTCTCCGGCGCTTCGAACTGTCGCCGCACGCGGTTGATGACACGCACGAACATGAACACCGCCCAGGCGATGATGAGGAAGCTCACGATGTTGTCGATGAACGTGCCGTAATTCAACGTGACCGCACCCGCCTTGTGGGCCTCGGCGATCGTGTTGTACGGGCCGTTCGGTTTGCCCTCGGCAATCACCCAGAACAGGCTGCCGAACTGGACATGGCCGATGAGCAGCCCGATCGGCGGCATGATGACATCTGAGACAAACGACTTGACGATCGTGCCGAAAGCGCCTCCGATCACGATACCCACCGCCATGTCGACCACATTCCCCTTGACGGCGAACTCCCGAAATTCCTTCAGAAACCCATGCATGCTGCGTTCCCCATGGATGACGTATTGAATATAGCAGCAGGCGAACGGGCTGGAACGATTTTTCAGGGACGCGACACGCAGGAATTTCCCTGAATATAGAAGCGCAATAGCCGCCGCGACCAGGCGCCGGCATAGCCCACGCCGATCCGCGGACGCCGGGCGATCTTGAATGCCGGCATCGCTTCCGGCTCAGCCAGATACAACTCAGGACCCGACAGGTCGCAGGCGTTGAGACGCCGGTCGATCTCGAGGGCCTTGCACAACAGCGCCGGCCCCTTAGTGCGGGCATCTATGCCGCGCACCGGTTCGAGGGCTCGGATCAGTATCGCGGCGCCCTCGCCCTCGCGATCGACGACCACGTTCATGCAGTGATGCATGCCGTAGATCAGGTACACGTAGGCATGTCCCGGCGGTCCGAACATCACACGCGTGCGCGCAGTCACACCCCTGGACGAATGCGCGGCCCGGTCATGCACGCCCAGGTAGGCCTCCACCTCGACGATGCGGCCCACACGCTCCTCGCCGGCGACCGTGCGCACAAGGTAGCGCCCCAGCAGCTCCGGGGCCACCTCGATGGCAGGACGCGCATAGAATTCGCGCGGCAGCGGCTTCATTACGGCGCTGGTGTCAGTCACCGTCGACGGGCGCGGTTTCCGCGGTCTTGACCAGCAGTACCCGGGCCAACCAGGCCTGGGCGCAGCCCAGCCAGCGATACACATGCATCATCGCGACGAACAGCAGGAGCCCGGCAATGACCAGGCCGCCTTCCGCATACCACGGCAGGTAGACCGGGCCGTTGAACCAGATGCCGGACTCGTCGAATCCATACTGCATGATCGGCGAGAGAACCAGGCTGATCGGCACGGTAACGCCGCAAATCACGATGACGAAACTGGCTATGCCCACGGGCAGTTTGAGCAACATATAGAACATCGTGGACCACGTGCGCCCGTCCTTCAACATGTCCATGATCCGCCGGAAGTACGACTTCGACTCGCCGGGATGTACCGGGCGCCGGGGCATGCGCACGCCCAGCAAAGCCTCGACCAGACGGCCCTCGACAAAGCCCAACAGTCTGACGCTGGCCAGGAACAGCAGGAAGAACGGCAGGCCGATGATGAGGATCGAAAATCCCACGGACAATGAGAGCCCCGTCACGGCCCAGGTAAACAGGAACACGCCGACCGGAAGGCCCAGCAAGAGATAAAGCATCGCCGTCCAGGTCATCGGGTTGCCCATGACCCCGAAAAACCGTCCGAGCACGGAAGTCCGCTCCGGGCGGCGTGGCGCGCGCAATGCCGCCTGGACCGTCTTCTCGGTCTGGCGATAAGCGTCGGCCACCTCCGCGGGCGCACCATACGTGGTGGCGATGTTCGCCAGCAGTTCCGCCTCGGTCTTGTCGTGGTTCTCGCGCAACTCGTTGCGCAAGTATTCCTCGGCATCATAGAGCGCATCCTGGATCAGGGCCTTGTCGGCTCCCTGCAACGCACGCTTGAGCTGCTTCAAGTACTCGTTGATGGTGCGCGGCAATTCACGGTCATTCATGCTTGCTGTCTCCCAAAACAGAATCAACAAAATTACGGGTCCTGGACCATGCCCGTTTCCACTCTTCCAGCACGGCCCGGCCTTCATCCGTAATCCGGTAGTAGCGGCGCGGCGGTCCCGAGACCGAAGGCTCGACATGGCTCGCCAGCAGTTCCGCGCCGCTCAATGCACGCAGTACCGGGTAAAGCGTGCCCTGTTTCACGGGCCCCACATCATCGCTGTCGGGCTCGAGCAGCTTGGCGATCTGGTACCCGTACAAGGGCTCACCGGCCGCAGCGAGCGTCGCCAGCAACACGAGCGACACGATGCCGGCGTTCAGCTCCTTCTGGAACTTCTTGAGGTGAAGGTCTTCCTCTTGGCTCGCCATGTCGCTTGCCCGGTGAATCGTACTGTGCACAAGACTATACTGTTAACTTCACAATAGCAAGATGCGAAATCGTAAAATCCGCCTAAATTCACGCAACCCCATGAATTGAGGTCGTTTCCCGGGCCCTAGCCAGTCTGGAGACGCGTGGCGGCGGTGGCTCAGGGCAAACCTACGCGTCCAATTCCGGATAATGGCGGAAGATGCCGTCCTCGTTGAACGGCAGGCGCCGGGTCGAGGACAGGTACGAGGCGATACGCGGTCGGTCGGTCACGGCCTCCACCACGGCTTCGATACGCGGGTAATCGCCCATCAGGGCGTGCATCCGCCGCGGATATGCGTAGCGCAGGCCATTGATGACCTGGAACAGCGACAGGTCGGCATAGGTGCAGCCCTTGCCGGCGAGCCAGCGGCCATTGCCGGCATTTCGCTCCAGCACGCGCTCGAAGTAACCCAGGAACTTCGGCAGGCGCACGGCCAGGAAATCACCGGCACGCTTGCGGGCTTCCTCCTTTTGTTCCTCGTAGTAGAGCGAGGGCCCCAGGGGATGGTGGGTGTCGTGGGCCTCCACGACCCAGTCGGCCAGGGTCAACTGCAGTTGGTGCACCCACAGGCTGCCGGCCTCGTCACCCGGCGCAAGATCATGGCGCGCTCCGAGATAGAACAGGATGTTGGCGACCTGGGCGATGAGCAACTTGCCGGTGTTGAGAAAAGGCGGCGCGAACGGCGGCGTCCCCAGTTCCGCGTCTTCCATGAACTGCGTGATCCGCCGGGCACCGGACTCGCGTCCGACATCGTTGTATTCCGCGCCCGCGTCCTCCAGCGCAAGGCGCACGAATTCACCGCGGCCGGGTATGGACGGCCAGTAGTAAAGCTCGTATTTCATGGCTGCCTCCGCGAGCGGCTTCCAGCTCCGAACGGTTTCAAGTCTAGCACCGCCAAAGTCCCGCCAACCGCCCACGATGCCCCGCTCCCGGAAAGCCATCGCGGGGGCGGTTGACCTGCGTCACAACGCAGCCGCGCAAATTGATTTTCAATGAATCCACTGATCCAATCGGGGTTGCCTGCGGGAGGCGTTCCATGACCACCGGAATGAACGAAAAAGTGGTGGTGATCACGGGCGCGGGCGCCGGAATCGGCCGGGCATGCGCACTCGCGTTTGCTGCGGCCGGTGCCCGCGTCGCAGCTGCCGACATCACCGGCGACAGCGGCCGCGAAACCGTGAAACTGATCCAGGAACATGGCGGTCAGGCGATGTTCTCCGAAGTCGACGTCGCCGACGGCGGCTCCGTGCGCAGCCTGATCGATGCGACGGTAAAGAAATTCGGCAGCCTCGACTACGCCGTCAACAACGCCGGCATCGAGGGCCAATCCGCGGACACGGCGGAATGCAGCGAGGACAACTGGGACCGGGTCATCGGGGTCAACCTCAAGGGCGTGTGGAACTGCATGCGCTACGAGATACCCCGGATGCTCGAGCGCGGCGGCGGGGCGATCGTCAACATGGCCTCGGTCGCCGGCCTGGTCGGCTTCGCGGGACTGCCCGCCTATTGCGCCTCCAAGGGAGGCGTGATCCAGCTGACCAAAACGGCCGCCCTGGAATACGCCACGCGGGGCATCCGCGTGAACGCGATCTGTCCCGGCGTCATCCGCACGGCGATGGTGGAACGGCTCATCGGTGGCGACCCCGACAAGGAGAAGGCCTTTGCCGCGCTGGAGCCCGTCGGGCGCATGGGCCGCCCGGACGAAATCGCGAGCAGCGCCGTGTGGCTGTGCTCCGACGAGGCTTCCTTCGTCACCGGCCACCCGCTCGCGGCCGACGGCGGTTTCGTCGCCCGCTGATCCGGGCGATTGCTTTCAGCGATTGCCGCGCGCCTCGTCGAGGGCGCCTTCGCGCCGCAACAACTCCGCCTTGCGTTCCGTGCCCCAACGGTAACCCGCGAGGCGCCCATCCGCCGCCAGCACCCGGTGGCAGGGAATCAACAGCGCCACCTTGTTGCCGGCGCAGGCCCGGGCCACGGCCCGGCTGGCGGCCGGTTGCCCCAGCCGCCGCGCCACGTCACCGTAAGTCGTGGTCTCGCCCAGCGGGATGCGCCGCAATGCCCGCCACACGCGCGCCTGGAATGCGGTGCCCTGGATGTCCACCGGCAGGTCGAGCGCCTCGCCCGGCAGCAGCACGAATTCGCGCACGCGATCGAACCACTCGCGCAAGCGCGGCTCGTCGTTGCTGAACCGGGCCCGCGGGAAGGCGGCATGCATGTCCTCGAGCAGGGCGCCCGGCGCCTCGCCGAAGGCCAGCCAGCAGATGCCGCGGCGGGTCGCGGCGAGCAGCATCCAGCCCAGGTCCGACAATCCCAGCCACCAGCCGATCTCGAGGGGCCTGCGCAGCCGTCCCGGCGCCACGCCGAAGGCCGTGCCCGCCGTTGCATAAGCGCTCGCCGACGATTCGAAGCCGGCGGCCAAAGTGGCCTGCAGCGTCGAGGATTCCTGCGCGACCCCGCGGCTCAGCCGATGCAGCTTCAGCGCCTGGGCGTAGGCCTTGGGGCTGGCCCCCAGGCGGCGCTTGAACTGGCGCTGCAATTCCGAGGCGCTGACGCCGGTGGCGGCGGCCAGGGCCGAAAGCGAGGCCGCGTCCGTATCGTCCTCGATGCGCCGGCATGCCTCGAGCAGTACCCGCGGCCAATCGATGCTGTGTCCTGTTCCCATTCCCCTACTCTGCCGTTCGACACTGGCTGCAGTCTAGGCCCCGCCACCGTCGGCGTCTTCCGGTTTATTGCGCACCGGATCGTGGTGGCGGAACGCCCACCAGTAACCCCCCACGTAAAGCGTCTGCAGTACGGCGGCCAGGAAGAAAGGCGTCATGAGATAGCCCACATCCAGCAATGCACCTGCCAGGGCGGGCCCCGCTGCCTGCGCGTACTGGAACGAGGCCGCGTTCAGGCTCACGGCAAACCCGCGGCGCTGGTCCCCGACCAGGGACACCACCAGGGCCTGGCGCGCGCCCACCGAGCCCCGGTTGAGCGCGGAACGCAACGCATAGGCACCGGCGGCCAGCGCATAGAAAGGTGCGACCGGCACCACGAGCAGCAGCAACACTCCGAGCAGGCGCACCGAGACCACGGCCGGCACGACGCCGACTCGCCGGGTCAACAGGCCCGTGCCCACCGAGGCCAGGCCGGAGATCAGGAAAGTGGCCGCCATGAACGGGGCGATCGCCGCCGGGCCGATACCGAAGCGCACGGCAAACCAGTAACTCAACAAGGGGCTGATCAACCCGATCCCCAGGCCGTTGATGCTGTTCAGCCCCGCCACCCAGGCGAGCGCGCGATTTTCGCGGCGGCGATGCCGCGGGTGCGGTGCCGGTTGCCCCTGCATCGCCTCGCGGGGCGGTTCGCTCAGGCGGGCGAGCGAAACCAGGTTGACCAGCGAGCCCGCCAGGGGAATGAGGAACAGGATGCGGAAGGCGCCGCCGACGCCCAGCGCCGGGGCTAGCACCTCCGGCAACACGGCGAGCGCGGCGCCGGCGGCCATGCCCGTCGAGCCGGCCGCCAGGTTCAGGCTGTAGACATAGCCGCGCTCGCGGGGCTGGACGATACCCGCCAGCCACGCCTGTTCCGCGGGGCCGAAGAAACTCGCCGCCCCGTTCGCGCCGCGGCCGAAACCCGCCAATACGATCGCCGGCACCAGCACCCAGGGATTCGCGCTGGACAACGCGGCAACGGCGCAAACGATCGTAAGCACTTCCGCCAGGATCAGGAATCCGCGGCGCTGTGAGCGGTCGCTGGCGATCCCGACCAGCATGCTCAGCGTCGCCGCGATCAGCCCGGTCCCGGCGAGCGTGCCGCCGATGGCCAGTCCGCTCCAGCCCAGCGCCTTGAGATACAGGGCCAGGTCGACAACCAGCGCGCCCTGCCCCAGGCTGCGCGCGGTGCGCAGCCCGATCAGGCGCCGTGCCGTCGGGTCGATTCGATGCCAGAACTGGAAAATGGTGCTAGTCCGTTTCAGCAGAACCGTAGGGACATACTATCCGCTCAAGGACTGGCCTCCGCGCCGGCCATAGTTGAATTCGAGCCAGGCACAGGGGCTGTCACCGGAGACTGATTCCGCCTCGCTTCAACATTTGCCCGCGATAACCCAACCCAGGTAGGTGCAGTAAAACGAGGCATTCCCGCGCCTGATCTGCCGGCCGCCTTAGCCCCCGCCTCCACCGGGAGGCGGCGGTGGCGGTATGTAATGCGGGGCCGGCGCGCCGGGGATCTGGTTGCCACTGGAATACATGCATTGCTCGTAGGCGATGTTGTATTGGCGCTGCAGTGACCAATTGGATGCAGCGCTGTAATCCGCACCCGACGAAGCGCCGGCGACCAGGCCCACGCCTGCACCGACACCGGCACCGCGGCTGCTTCCGGTAAGCAAGGCACCGGCGATCGCCCCGACCGTCGTGCCGACCGCGGCCCGCTTGAACGCGGCCTCGTTGGCGGCATTGGGGTGGACGCGGTAACTGGCATACGCGCGGCACACGTCATCTTCCTGCCGGAATACGGAAAAAGGTTTGCCGGGTCCGGGCCAGACTGTTACGGTCGGCCCGGTCGGCATCTCGGCACATCCGGAGAGGGACAGCGCTGCCGCGAGTCCAATTGCGCCCATGCCGAGAAAGATCTTTACCGAGTCACGCATGGTTGTTCTCCTTGATTCACCGGCATCGGACATCAAAACGCATCCCGATGCCCCGTGGCCTGGCCGGGTCCGCGGACCCCGCCAGGCCACGATGGATTTATTGTCCGCCGCCCGGCGGTTTCGGACTGCTGGTGGCGGGCGGCGTCGCCGGCACTCTCTCCCAGCCGCCTGGGCACGTTTTCACGTACGGGTAGTAGCCCTCGGGCGACTTGCAGTGATACCAGTACTGCACCGGTGCCTGCGGCTGGTTGGCCGGCGCCGGTGGCGGTGACGGAGCAGGCGCGGCTGCCGGAGACTGGGGCGGGTTCGCGGGCATGGTGCCGGACGAAGGCGTCGCGGCCACCCGTGTCCAGCCGCTCGGGCACTCCGGCACATAGGGGTAATAACCCTGCGGCGAATTGCAGTAATACCAGAACTGCGGCGGTGCCGCCGACGGTGGCGCAGCAGGCACGTCGGACTGGTTGTTGATCACCACGACCGCACCCGGGATGTAGGGGTTGGGGTACGGGTAGATTGGCGCCGGGTAGTAATACCAGATACCGCCGACGATCCACCACCAGCCCCAACGGCCGTTATACCAGCCATTGTGCCAGTAGCCGCCCCGCCAGATGCCGAAGTCGTAGCGTGGGAACAGGTGGATATTGAATCGCCAATAGATATGGCCGTCGCGCTCATAGCGTTCACGATGCCAGGGATTGGGCCGATAGCGATCCTTGTCGCGGTAGCGATCCCCGTCACGGTGGCGGTCACTACCGCCCTGGCGGTTCCCGTCGCGATAGCGGTCGCTACCGTCACGCTGGCCGCTATCCCGGTCGCCGCCGTATTGGCCGCCACGGTCGCCATGGCGATCGCCGTCACGACCCCGGTTGCTATCGTCATTGCCGTGACGGTCACTATCACCGCCCCGGTCCCCGCCGGAATAACCGCCCCCCCTGTCGCGCCGCTCGCCGGAGCCGCGATTGCCCCGGCCGTTGTCCGCGGTCAGATCGCGCGAAGCATCCCATTTCTGCTCGCGCTGCAGGTCCTCTTTGACCCTCTGGCGCAACTTCGAGCGATCGCCGGCACGTGCAGAATCCTCATGCTGCCGAAGTTGTACGTGACGGTGCTGTTCTTTCGCCTTGTCACCTCGTCCGCCCGCCAGGGCGGGCATCGAAAAAACTGCCATGGCCGGGAGGGCCACCAACAAAGCAAGTTTCCTGTCCATATCACTTCACCTCGAAACAGCGATCGCGTTACACGATCCTTATTGATAATTCTAGCTACCAACGCTGGCGAAAATGTTTCTATTTCGTATTAAATTACATTCATTTTGTTACAGGGATTTACCCGCATGGCGCCCGTTACAAAACGTAACAAACCCGGGCGCCGCCCATATTGAAATGCCAGACGGCGACAGCTATGACGAGGCAGCTAGATATGCTTACGGCAAAGAACCAGGACCGTATCCACGTCGCTATCGCCAATCAGTCCATCAGTGAAAACAAGCGGCTTCTGCATATGCAGGCCCAGCGGCATGAAAATCCGGTTGTACCACCACATGGCCCTCTCCCGCTGATGCTTCAGGAACCACATCCCCAGATCCAGCAACCGCGATGACTTCGGCTGCATTCCGTACACGGCACTACGTTCGACATCAAAGCCGCAGTGGGCGAGCTTGGACGTCAACTCGGCGGGCGCGTAGCGGCGGCGGTGGCCGACCATGTCGTCGAATGGCGTCCAGGCATTTACGTGCAATGGCACGGAGAGCAGGAACGGAGCTCCGGGAGCGGTGACGCGAGCCAGCTCCGCCAGTGCCGCTGCATCATCCTCTACGTGCTCGACGATGTCGAAGGCACATACGAAATCGAAAGCGCCGTCACTGAAAGGGATCGCGCTGACCAGGCCTACGGCGGTCTCCGCGCCGCAGGCATGCAATTGCGCGGCGGCACTCGCGCTTATATCCAGGAACAAGGTGTCCTCAAGGGGCAGGCGCGGGCGCAGCCCGGGCGCCACCTCGAGGCAAGCCCGGGCCCGGGAAGCGAGAGACTCCACCAGCGGCCAGGTATTGAAGCGCTCCGGCTCAACCAATCGGGCATCCGACCACAAATCGTCATAAAAAGCCCGGTTGACTGTCTCTATCGCCGGCACATCGACCGCCTGCGCGCTGCTGGCCATCATCCCCCTCCGTGTCTTCGCCCGCAGTCTAAACCCGATCCATTCCTGACGTTGACGCAAGGCGGGCAAAAGCATGAGAAACGCTAAAAACTCGTTTATTTTCAAATATTCGTTTAATTTTCATGAATTTTAATTTATTCTAAATTAGTTGACACCCATGGATCGGGTACAGGAAGGCGACGATGAGCTTGCAGATGCTCTTTGCGATTGCCTCGATAGCATCGTATTTCAGTGTCAGTGCTATCGTGGTGCATGGCCCCAAACTGTCCGCGAGGCAGGCCATTTACGCCATCGGTAAAAGGGAGACCGTCTGCGGCATCGTCAGCCGCATACAACAGACCCCTGAAAACAACCTGAAGCCAACCTTCATCACCCTGGGCAAGCCCGACCGGGACCGCGCGTTCGAGATCGTTATCGTAAAGAACGACCTGCCCCGCTTCGGCCCGGGGCCGGCCAACTGGAACGGCAAGCGAGTCTGCATCCGGGGGCGGATCAGGAGTTACGACGACCACCCGATCATCATTGCCTCCAGTCCCGACCAGGTACACATCAGGCAGTAATCCCAGACGTCGGCCTGGCGCGGCTGCGCACAACCGCCCAGCCCCTGCCACGCTCCGTCGCTGGCGGACTACCCTGCCGCGCCCTCTTGCGCCCTGCCTTCCTCGTAGGCGCGGACGATGAGCTCGACAATCGGCGGCACAGCCTCGTGCGTCAGGTTGTGGATGTAGGCCAGGCTTTGCAGATCCGTCCATAGCTGGCGATTGATATGGGCATTCTCCCGCCCGACAGCCTCGCGCAACGCGGCACTGATCAGGCGCATGGCTTCAAGGCGGTCACCCTCCAGCGCCCCCCCGCTGCTACCCGGTGAGGCAGGCTTGAATTCCCCGGTACCCGCGAGCAGCCACAGCAAATCGGCACCCGCGGCCCCGGCAATAGCCAGCAGTCGCGAGGGCACAGGCTCCGTCTTGCCATTGAGGTAATTCTCCAGCGTACGCCGTGGAATCGCGGTTTTACGAGCCAGCTCATTCCCACCGCCGACTCTCTGTGCACACATCCGAAGCCGCAGTGGCATATCCGTCATGGTTTCTTGCAGCATAATCACTCCCATTAATAGCAAAATATTGCTATATTTTCTGCTTTTAAGCTGTATATTGGCATATATAGGCTTGACAATGCCATTGTATGTCCATATTCTGCATTTGTAAAGTCGTTTTCTGCCACGCAATTACCTCTCAGGAGGACAGGAGCATGAACAAGAGGATTATAGGCAAGGCCGTAACCGGTCCGCCAGAGGCGCGTATTGCCGGCATGCGGATCTCCGCCGCATGGAGATTCGCCAGCCTGTTGCTGCTTGGATTGCTTGCAGTCGCAGGCATGCGGCCGGCTGCAGCCACACCGGCCCGCACCGGCCATTTCATGGTATCGGTTCGAGTCGTACACCATTGCCAGTACCGGATCGGAACATCGTCCCGGAAGTCGTCCGTGGTGCGCGTGGTCATGCATGGTTGCGACGGTAATCCCCGGATCTCCACCCGCGGCTTCGTCGCCATCAGTAAGCAGAACCTTGCCGGTAGCAACACGACTCGTTACCTGTTGCGCGAAACCCACCGCATTTCCATGGCCGGCGCCAGGTACATCGAAATAGATTTCTGAGTTAACTCCTGAAGCCCGGGTAGGACCGCTAGGCAACCTGGCGGTACTCCCGGGTGTTTTTTGTCGCTTCCAAAGGCTAGAAGGCATAACCCAGAGTCGTATAAACCCCCTTGAAGCCCAAATCGCCCTTGAGCGAGAATCGGTCGCTTTCGAGGTGCAGGTTAAACCGGCGCCAGCCGGCAGCGATAAAGATCCCCGAGTCGAAATTGTATGCGGCCTGGATGCGATAATCGGAGAGGTAGTTACCCGAATAGCTCACGTAGCTCCAGCCCCCATCCAGGTCGATCCCGGCCGGCAAATGCAGCGTCAATCCCGCGTAGCCCAGCGGCAACCATGCCGTGCCGCCTGCCGATACGCTCTCCTTCTGCGTACCGCCGCCCGGCTGCTGCACCGTGCCCGTCAGGGGGATATTCAGATCCAAGCGCCTCGCTTCAACGCCCAGCCGCACATTGACCACTGGGTTATCCAATGGGTTCCAGAACGCAACGACCCGGTCCATCTTAAGATCCACCTGGCTCTGCACCAGCCCGTTGGCCTGGAAGGTCGTGCCCTGCCAGGTGATATCCCGACTAAGCATCGCATTGCCATCGTTGAAGACATGTGCGGTTTCCAACATGAGATCCGGGAGCACCGGCAAATCATGCCTGAATATCAAGTGCGCGTTGCCGGTCCACTGCCTCTGCATCCCCAGATCGTTCTGCAGGTCCACTGTGGAATTGCCACTGCCCCCGGTACTCGTGCCCTCACCTGTCGCCTGGGCATTCCACCCAGTGACCCCCAGCTCGAGTACGGGAGACGCCCGCGCCGTCAAGGCCAGGCCCAGACCAAGCACGCAAACAGCTACCACCAACGCCATTCTTCCGCTATTCATCGGCTATACCTCGTTTACATTTGCGTTACAAAATTCTTAAAGCTCAGATAGTTAGCGTTTCATGCCAATTCTGGCAGAATTCTTCGGACTACACAGTCAGAGCATTCCGACGGGAGGAGACATGCGATTCGAGCGGGCAATATTGCGACTACCGGGACCGGACTTTGCACAAGGCCTGACAACGGCGAACCTCGGCGCACCCGATTACGCACGCCTACAAGAGCAGCACTCGGCCTACCGCCAAGCACTCGAAGATCTGGGCCTCGAGTGCACTACCCTCGATCTCCTGCCGGGTTCGCCCGACGCCTACTTCGTCGAAGACGCCGCCATCGTCACTGAAAACCTGGCTGTGATCACCCGCCCCGGGGCGAAAAGCCGCCGCAGCGAAACAGCCGCGATCGAGGTGGCTCTGACTGGTCTGAAACCCCTCGCCCATATCCGCGAACCGGGCACCGTGGATGGGGGCGACATCCTCTTTGCCGACGGGCACTGCTATATCGGACTCTCGGAGCGCACCAACAAAGCGGGGGCCGAACAACTTGCCAGCCACCTGGCGCTCGTCGGCATCCGTTGCACACTGGTTCGCGTGCCGACGGGACTGCATCTCAAATCCAGCGTTAACTACCTCGGCAGCGGGCGGATGCTGATGACGCACGAATTCGCCATGGAGCCGGCCTTCGCGCCATTCGAGAGGATCTTCCTGGATGCGAACGATAACTACGCGGCCAACACGCTGTGGGTCAACGGCACCTTGTTAGTGCCCGAAGGCTATCCCAAGGTACGGGCGCGGCTCGAAAAGTTCGGCTATCCCGTCATCGCAATGGACATGAGCGAAACCGCGAAGATGGATGGCGGGTTGAGCTGCCTGTCCCTGCGCTTTTAGCAACTTTCCCGAGTCAGCGATCCTTGCGCTGCTTGTGCCGCCTGGGGGCTGTATGGATGAAGGCATCCAGGCAAGCTGCAATAAATTGGGCGAATTTATTGGGCGGCAACGGCCGGCTGTAGAGGTAGCCCTGGGCGTAATCGCAGGACAAGCCACGCAGTATCTCGAGCTGCTCGACCGTCTCCACACCCTCGGCGACCACTTTCAGATCCAGACTGTGCGCCAGGGAAATGCTGCTCCGGGTCAACGCCAGTGACGTCGGATCCTCGGCAATACGCCGGATGAAGGAAAGATCGATCTTGAGTACATCCAGCGGGGCCCGCTGCAGATAGAGCAAGGACGAGTATCCGGTTCCGAAGTCGTCGAGATAGGTCCCCAACCCCAGTTCCCTCAGTTTCCTTAGTATCTGGGATACATGCTCGAAGTCCTGCACGACCGCGGTTTCCGTTATTTCCAGTGCCACTGGACAATGCTCCGGGTCTATCCCGCTGTTCTCGAGCCCGGCACGAATCTCGTTTTCTATGCCGGCGTCCTGCAGATCCCTGGCGGACATGTTCACGCTGATGGTGCCCAGGTCAATGCCCTCGGCTTGCCAGGCGCGGATTTGTTCCAGCACCTTGCGAAAGACCCAGGCATCGATCTCTCCGATCAGCCCCTCTTCCTCTGCGATCGGGATGAATTCTCCCGGCGAAACGAATCCGAAGTCCAGGCTGTTCCAGCGAATGAGTGCCTCGGCACCTACATAACGCCCTGTTCCGACGTCCTGGTAGGGCTGATACACAAGCTCCAACTCGCTGTTCGCGATCGCGCGGCGTAACCCTCGCCAGATTTGGTAGCGCCGGGTCTCGATGTCGTCCTGCTGCCTGGCATAGACCTGGTATTTCCTGTCGGGTATCGTTTCCAGCGCATGCAGCGCCACCTCGGCATTGCGCACCAGGGTTTCGCCGCCAATATCTTCCCCGGCGATCGCCGAGCCGATACGGAGCGTGAGCAGATGATGCTGGTTATCGACCTCGATATCGCAAGGACACAGCCCGAGCAGTTGCTTCGCGACGGCCTCGACTCTCCTCTTTTCCCGGTCTTCCAGCAAAGCGATACCAAAAATATTGGCGCCCAAGACGGCACACGAATCCGAATCCTCCAGAATATGCCGCAACTTCACAACCAGTCTGCGCCGGATTTCATCGGCGACATAGAGTCCGTAGTGGTCGGTAATCCTGGGTAGTTCGACAATCTCGACAGCCAGTACGGACAGCGGCGGATTGTCATCGGGCAAAACCCGTAAAGTCTGCTCGATGTCCATGACGAAACGCTGACGGTTCTCCAGGCCCGTGACCGGATCGTGGTGGACCAGGTAATCGCGTTGCTCGCTGGTTTCGATCAGCTCCAGGCCGAGCGCCGTATCCGCGGCCACTTCCTCGAAGAGCCGGATATCCTCTTCGTCGAAGTAGTCTGTCTTGCTGGCGTACAAAGTGAAGTTGCCGATGGCCCGCCCCTCCATGTGGAGGGGAAAAGTCGCCACCGACAGGCAACCCTTGGCAAGCAGGCTTTCCCCCCATGCGGCCATGCGGGGTTCCGTCGCAATATCGTTGCAGACCACCGGCTTGAGACTTCGCAGTGCGGGCCCGACCGTGCCGCGGCCTTCCGGGCGGGAAGCGTCGGACGAGACATACAAGGCCTCGATCATCTCCCGGCACTGGCCCGCGTGGGCAGCCAACCGCACCCGGTCGGCTTCCGGCGAGACGAGCCCGATCCAGGCCATCGGATACCCGCCGATTTCAACCGCGATGCGGCAGGCTTCCTGCAACAGGACATCGCGGTCGCGCATCCTGAGTATGGCACCGTTAATGGCGCTAAGTACATGATAGATACGATTGAGGCGATTGACCCGCTCGATCTGGCTTTCAAGCTCTTGGCCGTGCGTCTCCAGCGACTCGGCCATATCGTCGAAGGCCATTCCGATCCGGGCCAGTTCGTCACTGCCCTTGAGCCGTGTCCTGACCTTGCGCACGCCCTTGCCGAGTTGCTCCGCGGCGGACACGAGGATTTCCACGCGACCCAGGATGAGCTTTTTGCTGGCCCACCAGCCCAGCGTCAGAAAAAGCACTGTCACTATGGCCAGCGTAATCAGGCTGACGAGCATGGCTTCCCGGCCGGCTCCCACCACCTGCGACTGTGGTATGCCGACGATCACGTAGGAATCCGGTTGCCCCCCGGTATCGCCTTGGGCATAGACCGAGAACAGTTGACTCACGCCGTTGATGCCCACGTGCGTCTTCAAGGCAAAATGATGCGGCGCCAATCCATGCGTGAAATGCTCCAGGACCGGCAACGTCCTGCCCAGCCACTGCCCAGGCCTGGGATAACGCGCGATGATATGCCGATGGGCATCCAGTACGGTCAAGGTCGATCCGGGCGGCAACCGGGAGCCGGCCGCCACCTTGTCCAGCCACTCGAGTTTCAGGGATGCGTAGACCACCGCGCGGCCTGCCCGCGTGCCGGCTGTCAAAGGTGCGGCAAAAACAATCAACGGTATCGGCACGACGCGGCCGATCTGGAAAACGCCGACGACACTCTGCCCGTCCTTCAGCGCGTTCCGGTAATAGGAGCGGTCACCCAGGTACAGCCTGCCTTGATGCGGTACCGCGCTGCAGGCTAGATAGCCGTGACCGTCGATGACACCGATATTGCCCATCGCGGGATTTTGCTGCATCACGTGCCGCAGGAAGCCGTCGCACTCGCTGCGGCTGCCCTGCAACACGGCGGGTACCTGGGCCAGGGTGGTGACCAGGACTCTGGATTCCTGGGCATTGCGCCGAAAGCTTGCGGCCACGAGGGTATCGACCGTGCGCGCTTCATCGCGCGCCTTGGCGTAGGCCCAGTGCTGGGCCCGGATTCCGGAGTAGACGATCGCGCCCAAGGCGGGCAGTACGGCCAGCAAAACCAGGACGAGAAGACGCGTACGGAGCCGTTTCACGTCCGTGTCCCTGGAACAGATCTCGTTCCGGAATATGTCGACAGGCCCCAACTCATCCGCTTAAGCAACCCCGAGGCGGTTTAGTTGTAGCTGAATTAATAGCAGAACACCGGGTGGAAATCAACAAAATCAACGAAATCGCCGGTTGTCTTGATCCGATCATTGAGCCCGGTTACTCGATCCCCCACAACTCATCCGCCAGTCCCGCCCGGTCCCAGGCGCCGTCCTGGATGCGGGGATCCGGGCATGAAAAAGGGGAGGTGTTCTTGAAAGTAAACGTGGGCTTGTATGTAAACGTTACGCTCGATGAGGGCAAATTCACGTAGAGCGTCCTGGCGATGTTTTCCACATACTCAAACCGCAGCCCATCCTGCGATACGCCCAGCAAGGCATTGGACACGGGAGGCACGACCTGGATCGGGAAGTGGCCATCTACCAGGCGCGAGGAACCGCTCTGGGGGGCAATATGGATATACTCGGTGATACCCATGCGTGCATCCGCAGGTACCTGCAGCTTCACGCTGCATTTCGAGCTGCCGGTCGGGAACGTGCGGGCATCACTACCGACAACCGTCCATCCTTCCGGCGTGGTTACCGTGTATTATCCTTGTGCAGCCTGCTGGCTGGAAGCGCCAAACGCCACCAGCAGGGATTGCCCGGGCGAGATCGTCTCTATCGGATTTCCGGACAGCTCCGTGAGCTGCTCGCTCACCGCTCCCCGGCTGACCACTTCAACGTAGGCATAGTCGACAGCGTCCGCAGTTGCAGGAGTCCGGATCTGCAAGGTGTGCACATTATTGTCCCCGAGCACCGCGCTGGATGAGGCGCAGTCGAACTCGACGACGCCGGCGACAGGGCAACTTGCACCTAGAAATGAGAATCCTCGGTAACCGATTCAGGGACGTGATATTCGGTCACCGTGTGGAGCGTGGTGCCGGAAGAGCCGTTATCGAGGGGGGGGTATCCCGCGAGGAATATCGTCAACCCCGGGATAACCGGGATTGAAAGGAAAGCCTGTATATTGAAATTCACGCTGATCATCCAGGCAGGACCTGAAGATCGGAATATCTTATTCGCGGCCACCCCTGTCACACTCTCCGCCTACATCGGGCCATTCCCCGCCGGGGACCCGCCCGGCGCTTTCACCCCCCCGGATCAGCAACCGCCCTGGCCCGCCAGGCACAAGGTCACACCGCCCTCGACCATGGCTTCCAATGCCTGCTGGCGCGACCTGAACGACTTGTCGGGAGACAACCCGTGACTGTCCAGGGGCAGGACCCTGTCCCTGTCGGACGGGAGGATGCGCACCTCGCCATGGACGACGTAGCCGTGGTTATCCTGTACGGCGATACGCTCGTAGGTCACGCTGCCGAAGGCCTTGCCCTTCTCCCGGTTGCAGAAATAACTGATGCGGTAGGTCCGGTGGCCCTGGTCCGTCATCTCCCTGCTTCCCAGCAGCTGCAGGTCCGGGCATGCGACTGTCCTGAAATGATCGATCAGGCGTTTCGCATAGTGCTCGGCCGTGACCGGCTTGCGGAACAGCACGCGCGTGACCCAGACCTGCCACCGGGTGTTTCCCCGCGGCATGCCCCTGGGGAGCCACAGGTAAAAATATTGCTGGCCCATCGACAGGCGGTCGGCTTGCGACCACTGCACCACCGACGGCAGCGTGACCCTGACATCGGTAATCGGCTGCACCGCTTGGGCGGCATTCGCGCCCGCGGCCCAGAGTCCCGCCGCAAGAATAAAAACGATCTTTCTCATCGACCCGACAGAACCGGCTCGCCACACTATAGACGGCAGCCGCCGCTGGCATGATGGGTGTCATGGCGCCGGCCGATTCCACGGCCGGCCCCGTTGTGCCCGCAGGCATAAAAAAGCCCCGTACCGATGGGCACGGGGCTGCCATCCCTTTAACCTCTTAGGGATCAGTAGGCGGGACCGAAGTGCCAGGTCGCGCCGACCGTCCAGTTGTCGTTCTGGAGATTGTCGTTGGCGCCACTGCCGAAGTTCTGGTGCATGTACTGCACGTTGAAGCTCAGGTGGCGAACCGGCATCCAGGCAACGCCCGCGCCGTAGCGCACGGCATTCTCGTTGCCGGACGGTGTTCCGCTGCCCTGCAGGCTGGCCCAGCCGTAGCCGAGCTTCACGTAGGGCATCCAGTGGCTCATCGAGCCGACCGGGAAGCCGCCCAGGAAATCGACGCCATAGGTATTGGTGCCGAAATTGGCGGTCCCGACGTTGACGCCGGCATCGTTATAGACAGCGTGGTCCATCTTCTGGTTCCAGTTGTAGAACACATCGCCGCCGAATACGAAATGCTGCGAAAACTGCATCTGGTACCCGCCGTAGATGCCCAAGTTGAGCGCATTCTCCGAACTCGTATGGTCCGAGCTCACCTGGTTGAGGCCAAGCTGTCCGCCCGCATAGGCGCCGCTCCACGGCCCCGAGCCGGCGGCGAATGCCGAAGGCGCGGCAACGAATGCCACCAATGCAGCCGCGGCTGCTACTGTCTTGGGAATGGGTCTCATGCAAACTCCTGTAATGCAAATGACTCATCGTCGTGATGAATGACAGCCGTCCCAAGCCGATCGTGCATCCCGGCGCTCCCGGTTTTCCTGGCACGAATGCGTGCGGCTTGTTTCAGCGCCCTTTCATGCTAACAACCGGCCCCGCTTATTTCTAATGAACTTTCAAAGAATTAGAGTGTCCCCTTTAAAAGGAAAATACCCGGCACCAGCCCGAGAAAACGCTCCATAGATGCACGTTCGGAATTGCCTGCCACCCGCGTTTGTGGCAAATTCCAGCCGAGGAACACAAGCGTTCCGCCCGGAGAACGGCGATGCGTAAAATATTGGTCTTCCTGGCAGGCGGCGCGATCGCGCTTGCCATCGCCGCCCACTACGCCCACTGGCACCTGACCGGCCATGCCGGCCCGCGGTCGGACCATGCCGGCTCGGCTGCGCCCGCAGGTCACGGGACCTGCGGCATCGTCGCCAACGTCTACCACGACACCCGCGATGCCGGACAACCGACCTTCGTCGATCTGGGTCACGACTACCCCAACCAGGACTTCACCATCGTGATCTGGCAACGCGACCTCGATCGCTTCAAGCCGCCACCCGCGTCCTGGGAAGGCAAGCGCATTTGCGTCACCGGCCACGTCAAAACCTACAAGGGCCGCCCCGAGATCATCGCCTACGGCCCCGGGCAGATCAGGCCGGACAACTGACCCGGCCCCATAAAAAAGGCCCGGGCAGATGCCCGGGCCTTCGGCCATAAGCCGTAACGATATCGCTCAGCGATCGCTGCGGCGCTCTATTTCACCGGTGACCGGGTTCAGGAACAGGCGGCGGTCGCCATCCCTCCGCGCGAAGTTGAACATCGGCTCGATGCTGCCCGCCTGCGCGTCGGCCGACTGGTCACCGATCTCAGGCAGGTTCCAGTTGGTCTCGATGAAACGCAGAATCGAGCTCTGGTCGGTCACGTTGTGGGCCACGAAATTGCGGCGCGCCCACGGCGAGATCACCAGCAATGGCAGGCGCGGGCCGTAACCGCAACGGCCGGTGTAGCCGCCGGCGAGATCTCCACCGCAGGTGCCGTCCACCAGATTGTCGTAGCCACTGTGCGACTGGCGCACGATCGGCCCCATCACGTGGTCGTACCAGCCGTCGGAATCGTCATAGGCGATGATGACCGCCGTGCTCTTCCAGGACGGCAACTTCTCCAGGCGGTTGATCGTATCGACGATGAAGTGCTGCCCATCGAGCGGATCGGAATAGCCGGCATGGCCGTCCTGGTAGCCCGAAGCCTTGAGGAAGCTCACCGCCGGCAGGTTGCCCGCGTCGGCTGCCGCCCAGAAATCGCTCAGGTCGTACTGATGGTTGGCCTGGTCGGTATGTCCGATGGCGGCCACCGAACTCGGGGACAGATGATGCGGGTTGGCCGTTGACGCGTAGTACTGGAACGGCTCGTGATGCGGGATGTAGTCCACCATGGTGTTCCCACCGATGTTCTTGTGCGTCGAGCCACATACGGCCGCGCCGTCGCTCGTGCGGCTCGTGGGCTTGAAGCCGCCCTCGAACCAACCCCAGGTCACGCCCGCCCGGTTGAGCAGGTTACCGACGTTGGTGCCGCTCATCGCGAGCGTCGTGCGGCTGTGGTTGGAACAGTCGTCGTAGGTGGGATCGGCGTCGCTGATCACTGTGCCGTCAACGACCAGCCCGGTCACGTTCGCGGGAGTCGCGCCATGCGTCTGCCCGGAGATCAGGTTCAGGGCGCCCGGCGTGGACGGGCCGAACACGGTCCCGAAGGAATTGTCACTCATCGCGAAATGCTGCGCGTAGTTCCACAGGGCGGTGACGGTATTGCCGTCGTAGTAGTCCATTACCAGGTTCGGCTTGCTGACGTTGGGGGCGCTGCAGCCCTCGCGGTCCGTGTAGAGCACGAACTTGTCCATCAGGCCGCCGTCGAAAGCCATCTGCTCTGCCGTGTAACCGTGGTCCTCGTCGCAGGTCAACGCCTCGGAACGGTCGAGCCTATCGGGGTTCGCGACATTCCCGTCGGCATCGCGGTTGGGATTGTCGGTCAGCAACTCATGATCTAGCCCGTTGACCGAGGGCGTACCCGGCGCCGCGTGGAAAGCCGGCTCGCCCGGCGGGTTCGCGGCGTTGGGATAGGTCGCAAAATAGTGATCGAACGAAACGTTTTCCTGGAAAATGACGACCACGTGCCGGATCGGCGTCTGCGTCCTCGGCCCGTGCGATTGTGCCAGCGCGCATGCCGAACTCAGCGACATGGCGCACCCCAAAACAGCGGCGGTGATACCCGCCTGCGTACGCAATCTCATCTCATTACCTCCTCGAATAATTGGCAACAGGTGCCGCCATGCAGACAATCCGAATGCTTCTGCCTTGGCGACGAGACGAGATTGCACGATCAAAGTGACGCGGTCATTAATATCTGATGACTTATTGTCATACATTGGGGATGCTCCATCGGTCACGTGAGAGTTTTCCTACGCCAGGATCTCTTTGCGCGAACCACAGCGTATGTCACTTAACCTTATTATGGTAAAAGCTTCGTTAACAATCACGGAGAAAATCGTGAAGCTTCGATACCTGGTCGGCGGATACGCATTCGCGTTGGCACTGTCGACCAGCGGTTGCGCCACGCATCCGGACAAACCGGTGGCCACCACAAACGCGGACGTAAAGCCCACGCGCTGGGTGTCACCCGTATACCCGGCCATAGCGCAAAGCGACAACGCCGAAGGCGACGTACGGCTCTGCTTCGCGGTCGGCGTGAACGGCCGTGTTCGGGATAGCCGCATCGTGAAACTGAAACTCCACACCTTAGGCGGACAGAGCAAACCCAGCCGTTAGGACGTGGCCCTGCTGGAAAAAGCCGCCATCGACGCCATCCAGCAATGGCGCTTAGCCCCCGCCGCGTCCATGGAAAACCCGTCAAGACTCCCGACACCTGCCAGACCACACAATTCAGGTTGAAATGAGGATACGGCCTAGTCGGGTCAATCGATTGACCCGGTGCGCTTCATTGCACAGCGGTCGGGCGCCGTCGCTTTTCGCGGATAACCAGAGCGATGCCGCCGAGGATGGCGCTGGAGGCGACAACGAGCCGCAGGCTTAACGGTTCGCCGAGCAGGAGTACACCGCCGAGCGCCGCGATCACGGGCACGCTCAACTGGACAGTGGCGGCGGTGGTTGCCTTGAGCGCCGGCAGCGCCGTGTACCAGATTGCATAGCCCAGGCCCGAGGTCACCGCGCCGGACGCAAGTGCATAACCGACGCCCGCCGCATCGAACGATGCCTGCCGGGCCATCAGGATGCTCAGGAGAATGGTGATGGGGACCGTGCGCAGGAAATTTCCCGCCGTCACGCGGATCGGGTTGTCCACACCACGCCCGCGCAGTGAATACACGCCCCAGCCGACGCCCGCGCCCAGCATCAATCCCGCGCCCCACAGCGGCGGCGCCGACAGCCCCGGAAACACCAGCACCACCAGCCCCGCGACCGCCACCCCGAACCCGAGCCACTGCAGCGCCCGGAACCGCTCGCCCTTCCATAGCCCGTAGCCGATCATCGTCGCCTGCACCGCCCCGAACAGCAGCAACGCCCCCGTCGACGCCGGGAGACTGATGTAGGCAAAGGAAAACATCGCCGCGTAACCGAACAACGCCAGCGCCGACGTCCAGTTCCCCGAACTCGAACGCCCCCGTCGGCCGCGCAGCGTAATCAGCCACAGCACCGCCGCACCGGACACCAGCCGCAGGCTCGTGAAGCTCGCCGCGTCGATGGACGTATCCACCAGCGCCGCCCGGCACAGCAGCGAATTAGCGGCGAACGCCACCATCGTCAGGAGCGTCAGGACAAAAACGCGGGCCGGAGACATCGTTGACAGCTTTATTGCTCCCGCCGGCAGCGGCTGCGAGGGCCCGTCCGCCGTTGCTCCCCCGTCATTGCAGGATCACCGTGATCGGCTGTGCCCGCGGCAACGAACTGTCGCCATTGGCATACAACGGCACCTCCGAAAACGTCACGGTACTGTCCCGCCCAAGGAAATCGCTGTAGCTGTAGGTGTAGACGTTGACGTAGGGCAGCAAGGCACTGGCGTAGACGTTGAAGGTCGGTATCGGATTGCTCAATGTCACGCAGGGCGAGCTTTGCAGGCCGTTATAGTTTGCGAGGATCACCCCCACGTCCGCCGCGGCATTCTCCTTCCTGAGGATCGTCATGGCATTGGGCGCACACGTAGGCTGCGGCTTTGCGAGCGACGAAGGCGGCGGCAGCAAGCCGGCGGCCTGGTACGAGGCTATGGCCCGGCCGACGACAGCCCGGTAGGTCCCGTTCGGACCCCATAACCCCGTATTCTCGTCGAACGTCGCTGCGTCCACGGGCAGCTTTTTCTTGGCCAGCGGATCGTAAATCTCGTGGCATTGCCCCGACCCCGTCGCGACGAAGAAGTCACACGAGTTGAACTTGGTGAAGACCAGGTTGGCCGAATCGGCACAAGGCGCGGTGCCGGCAGCAGGCGGCTGCGATGTCGTAACCCCGCAACTGTCCGGGCCATTCTGGTTGGCCAGGCCCGCCTTCGAGTAACCCAGCGCCGGGCAGGCGCCATACTTGGGGTCGGCCTTGAATTTGAGTACATAGACACCGGCGGAGTCCTTGACGACGCCCCCTTGCAGGACGCAGTCATTCGCGGGCCTGATATTGAGGTTTTTATCGGCCGTCCCGCTGGCGAACACGTACATCGTGTGGGTCTTGTAATAGTCCCATATCTTGCCGATGTACTCGTCGTAGTAATTCGTTTTGAACGGGTTTACCACGTAGTTCTTCCCGCCCGAGCTTTGCGTCGCCACCCCATACACGGACAAAGGCGCGCGCACGCCCCCGACCGAACCCGTCACCGTGGCCCCGGATGGCGCCCGGATGACCAGGCCCGGCCAATCGTTCTTCGCCAGCGTCAAGCCGTCCCTGACGGCTTTCAGGAAGTCTTTTGTCGCGTCTTTTCCGATGACCCCGGCAGTGAAATCCTGGGTTACCAGCGGCTTTCCCGGCCCCGCGTTCTTGCCGGCGTTGCCCATGATGTTGAACTTCGCGGCAACCTGCACGCTGTTCACATAAGACATATCGGCAGCCAGGATGTCGCAGATACTCGAGCAAGAGTCGCCACTCGGCGTCGTCTTCGTATAGCTTTCCTCGAGAACGATGTAGGGCGGTTCAAGCGGCAGGGCCGAAATATTGGGCGTAGCCTCGTAACTGAAACCGTTCTTCCCGCGCGCGATGTACACCTTTGCACTTTCGGCATATGGGAGGTAGAAGACCCCGCCGTCCTTGCTCATCGAATACGACTTGCTCTTGAAATGAAAATCCGTGCCGGCGACCGTGCCGACCTCGTCACCGTTCTTGCTGGCGAACTGGATCCAGTTCGTGCCCGCGAACGCGCCCACGTGCATCGGATACTTCTGGTGCAGGTCGATGACCTTGACCGCGACCGCGCCGGGAACATACTTGACGAACGTCACCCGTTGGGATTTCGCGTAGCTATGCCCGCCTGAGTAGTCGATCGTGATCGAGACGACAGAGTCCTTTTTCGGCAGCGCCTGAAACGTGCTCGGCAAGGTCCCGGATACCGTGTAGTCACTCCCGGGGCTCACCTGGCAGGAAGAGGAAGAAGTCGCGGGATCACAGGTGTAGTTGACGGAATCAAGGCCATTGACGGTCACCGAAGTGAGGGTGATTAAACTGGAAGAGGTGTTCTTGAACGTGAATACCGGCTTGTAGGTAAACTTCACGCCCGCATTCGGCAAGTTCGCATAGAGCGTCCTGGAGATGTTTTCCGCATACTCGAACTGCAGCGCATCCTGCGACCCGGCCAGCAGGGCGTTTGACGCGGGAGGCTCGACCTGTACCGGGAAATAGTCGTCTTCCAGGCGAGAGGAACCGCTCTGTGAGGCGACGTGGATATATTCGGTAATGCCCATCGGGGCATCCGCGGGGACTTGCAATTCCACGCTGCATGTCGAACCGGTGGCCGGGAAAGTACAGGTGCCGCTGCCGGCGACCGTCCACCCCTCCGGTGCGGTGACCGTGTATTGCCCTTGCGCCGCCTGCTGGCTGGAAGCATCGAATGCCACCCGCAGGGATTGCCCGGGCGAGGTCGTATCCGTCGGATTTCCGGACATGTCGGTGAGCTGGTCGTTCACCGTCCCCTGGCTGACCACTTCAACGTAGGCATGATCGACGGGATCCGCGGTCTCGGGAGCCCGGATCTGCAGGTCATGCACATTGTTCGCCCCGAGCACGGCGCTGGATGAAGCGCAGTCGAATTCCACGGGGCTGCCCCCGACCGTGACGGGCTGCGCGCCCCCGCATTGGATTTGCGGGGCCGACGAGCTGGTATCGACGACACTGACGTAGCGCAGACCCTCGTATTGCGCGCCACCCGATCCGGCACGCTGGGGGCTCGTCAATGTCGCCAGGGCCGGCAACAGGGTGACCTGCACCTTGAAATGGGAATCCGCCGTGACCGCTTCCGGCACGTGGTAGCTGGTCATCGTATGAAGCATGGCGCCGGAAGAGCCGTTATCCAGGGGGCATGCCGAGAGAAAAATCGCCAGTGCGGACAGGGCCAGTACCGGGGCGAGGACTGGTATTTTTCTATTCACGCCGGATTTTCCAGACAGGGCTTGTGTCTGGAGTATCTTACGTGCATCTTCAGCCTGTCAATACATTACCCCTATCCCGCGAAAGGTGGCGCATGGAGCCTGCCTGGACGATGAAACAGCGCCCGCCGCCTGTTATCCCGGGTAACTAGACCTCGATCTGTTTCGGGGCGAGACAACGGGTCGAGCGCACCCTCGAATAGGTGCTTCCGTCATCCAGCGACCGAAGCACCATCCGGTCCTTCGTCAGGGAAATGATCCTGGACCTGATGACGTCTCCGACATGACCGAAAGCCGGGCCCGTGACGGCCGTAATTTTCGAAACCAGGACGCCATCCTCGATCTTCCAGGACAGGTGCGTCTCCCCGACCACGTTCGTACACGTGGCGTCCTCGAACCAGAAAATCCGGTAGGTGCCATCCTTGTAGAAACGTTCATGCATCGGCACCAGGCGGTAGTCCGGGCTGTCTCCCGCGACGATCCAGCTCCCCACGATGTCCTTGCTGAACCGCTGGTCGGGCGTCAATGGATGCAACAGCGCGCATGCGCCCAATGCCAGGATTGCCGCCAGGACCAGAACAGCCCGCCTCATTCGATGACCCGGTTCGACCAACCCCGCAAATCATAAATCATCATAAAAACCATTCTTGTAGGAATTAAGCGATCCCCCATCGGCTTCCCGGGGATGCAGCACGCAGGTTGGACTGAGGCAAGAAGCCCAACCTGCGAATTGCCGCCTTATCCCCTGCTCACGGGAAATTTGAAATTTCCGAGATCTGTTCGGCGGTCAAGTCGGCCGTAACCGGCGCACCCTTGAAGCAGCCAAGGGTGTACGGGTATTCCTCGGTCAGCACGTAGTGATACATCGTCACCTGCTGCCCGTGCCACAGGATGGTGCTGGTGATCCCATGACAGGTATCCAGGTCGGTGTCTTGCAACGTATTGCCGGTCGCCAGATCCTTCTCCCCGTAAATGCCGAACCCATCGAGCGCATATCCGACCAGGCTGGAGGTATCCACATTCGGCATGCAGGGCGACGGGCCGTGATAATGGTACTGTCCCACGCTTTGCGGATGCGCATGGCAACTGTCCTGGGTCTCGTGCGCAACGGCATCGTCGCCGGCGTCGTCCAGCGCGTTGTAGATCGCAATGCCGTTGACCGCGAATCCGATCATGCCCATCGGCACGCAGGTCGGCGACGCGGCAACCTGCGGATTGGACGGCAGGGTCAGATCGATGTTCTGCGCCTCGATGTAATTGGGATTGGTGTCGTACTGGTAGGCGGGATCGGTCGTCTGAATGGGGAAGACACCCGACGGCTCCTCCGGCAGATTATTGGACACGATGGTGGTGGTGGAGCCGGACGTGCTGACCTGCGTATCGCCCACCCAATTCACGCTGCCTTCCACGGCCACTTTTTGCGCAGGGTACCAGTAACTGCCCTGGATCCAGGGGCCGGTATGCGAAGCGCTCTTCGAGAAGGAGGTGACGCAGGACATTACTTCACCCCGGGTGGGCTTCAACGCCGTAAGCCCGTCGCCGAGCGGCAAGGCACCGGCAGGCCATTGCGAACGGTCCAGGGTAATCGGGATCGTAGTGGAGGTCGAAGCCTGGCTGTTGCTGCCACCGCCGCCACACGCTGCCAGCGTGACCGTAAAAGTGCAAAAGGCGATAAACAGAATGTTTCGAATTGTAAATTTCACGATGATTGTCCATTTTTAGAATCAGATCGTACTTTTCCGTATCCGCAGTAGAGTACGACACTCCGGAACACGCCGGCCCGGCACCGGATATTTCGATAGCCAAACCACGGGAAAGTTCGGAGCGTCCAGCTCGTGACTAAATCGATAACAGGCGCAAACGGGGCCCGCCCCACATGCTTTCGCCATTGCGCTCCACGCAGATTGGCGATTATCCGGCGCGTATGGTAAAAAACAGGCATGAGGCGGCAACCCTTAATCGCATCTGGCGCAATAGTGTCCCTATTGGCGCTTGGCGCCTGCGCCACCCAACCCATTACGAAGCAACCGGGGAAAGCCGTTACTCCGCCGCCTTCCCAAAAAAACGCGGAGCCGGTTCCCCTCAAGCGGGTTCCGCCGTTCTACCCCGCCATCGCCCAACTCGAAGGCATCGAAGGTGACGTGAACGTCTGCTTCACCGTCGAGGCGAATGGCACACTCTCCGATCTTCGCATAGCGAACGTGGATTTCCAGAGGACCCAACCCACGATTCCGGGCAGTACCTATAACCCGATCTACGACCGCGCCACGCAAGAAGCCCTGGAGGCAGAAGCCGTGTACACCATGACGCACTGGAAATACAGTCCTGCCCACAAAAACGGCAAACCCGTGAAGACATCTGGCACCTGCCAAGTGATCGAATACAAACTCGACAAATGAAAGATATTTTTTATTCCAGTTGATAATCGCCACGAACCACAAATCGTAAACCGCGGCCCGCTCCCGCTATTTCTCATTCGCTTTCTGCTGGCCGCTCCGGTCCACAGGCCGCCACCTCCACCATTTGTTGAACTCCATGTTGCCCTCCAACACCCCGGTGTATGCCTCCTCGAGTGCGATAAGCGATTTGTCGGCCGCGCGGAAGAAAGTGAATTTGGCACCAATGACAGCACTCTGGCCGGTGGGACTCTCTTCCGGCGGCGACGGGAAACTGCCGATTACCACGAGTCCCCCGTTTTCGCATTGGTAGATATGCATCTTGTAGGTCCACAGGCTTTGCGCCTCCTTCCTGATGGAGAATTCGAGGAAGGTCCGGTGCTGAATTCCTGCGTGGACCTCGACGGTTCCATTCTCAGGGCCCCGTACTTCGACCCAGCCCGCCTCGCCCTTCGGTCCGGACTTGGCAGCCTCAGCATTGAGCGCGTTGGCGTACCGGGTCAGGGCGTTCCACAACGCCTGGTCTCTCGAGCTGAACGAGCCCGCAAAGTGCCAAGTGAGGGTCCTGCGGCCAAGCGGCGGCGGGGGCAACGGCTTCCCGTAGGTCACGAAGAAGAACATTTCCCGGGGCGCCTGACCGGGTGGATACACCAACGGGGCCGCCTCGTCGCTGACGGCCCGGTACGTCCCGGACAGGTCGGGGCAGCCGTGCCCTGTCTCCAGCGCGGGCCAACTGGAAGGGTAAATTGGCCGACCGGACGTCCACGTACCGGCACAGCCGGACAGACCCATGGCAAAGATCATGACTGCCAAAGGGAGAAAGCGTCTGCCGAACACGGACTTCATACGGTGTCACTGCGAGACCTGGCCCTCACTCCCGGCGTGAAGGCGACCGGCGGTTGCAAGCATCGTATTACGCCGCCGGGTCCGGAGCCATGACCGGGATCAAATCACCCAGCGAACGCAGATTACCCGGAGCCGCCCCACTTCAGCGTTTGAAACCTTGACCTGCCCCCAATATTTCTTAATCAGCCGGGATGCGTCCGGTTGCGACGCAAATACCGGTACTCATGCCACGTCAAGCCAATGACCACCAGGTCCACTGCGGTTACGAACAGCAGCGCCGGGGAATGCGTATGGCTGTAGCGATAGAGCTGGTATATGACGAACAGGCTGAAGACGACGAGCGCGGTCGGGTAATACCAGAGACGCAGCCGCAGAAGCCCGACCACGAGCCACAGCTTGATGACCCCATGGGCTAGAAGGTAGATGGCCGTGAAGTGCCGGGTGCTGACCGAAAAATGGTGAACGGCGTGGCGCAGGTAATTGGCAACCAGGTCGGTCGGATCCTCGTTCAACTCCCCCTGCGTGATGGCGTTGGCCACCTGCACCAGGAACTGCCGGCTAATGAAAAACGCGATAATGCCGCCAACAATCTCTGTCGCGGCAAACACCGCCTTGAACCAGAGGCTGACCCGGAATACGATCCGGATATATCGCTCACCCAGAAATCTATTGAAAGACCGCATTCCCGACATCCCGGACCTCCAGCCCCCAGTATGCGCCTTCACGCGGGGCTGTCTTCTTAAGACATTGGGCTCCGTCGGGATCGTCCGGCTGAGAAGCGAATATCCGAAAACCGTGGCCTGTCCCCTATTCCCGTGCATAGGTGTAAGCTGGGCACCGCTGCCCGCGCATAGTTTTACGGAGGCTCACCGTGCGTTCGAGTACACCGCTTCGCATCCTGCTTTTCCTCTCCTTCGCGGCAGCGTTTGCCGCTGGCGGCATCGCGCGAGGCGCAGTACCCCGCGCCGACAACGATCAAAGCCACTTCCCGGAACCCGTCTACGTGGCCCTGCAAGGACCGGGGGCGATCGCGGTATTCCCGGGAAAGAATATCTGGAAAGGCTTCCCCCAGGCCCATTACCTGGCACTGGGGCCCAAGGGCAAGTGGCTGATCGTGAGCGGATTCTCTACCGGTGACGTCTACCTGGCCGATACCGTCACGCACAAGAAAGTGGCCACACTCCACATCGGCAACCTGGTGCAGGGGGTGAAGATCGACCCCAATGGCCGCTACGCCCTCGCCGCCGATGCCTCGGGCGGATCCGTGGCCGTCATCAGCCTCGACACCCGTAAAGTGGTCAAATCGGTCGCTGTCGGCAAGGCGCCCCACAACATCGTCTTCTCTCACGACGGCAGGACCGCCTACGTTACCGTCCAGGGCATGGACAAGCTGGCCATCATCGACATGAAGACGCTGCAACTCGAGCGCGAGATCGCGATTCCCGACATGCTCGGCCCGCACAATCTCGACCTGAATGCCGATGGCACATGGCTCTGGATACGCAGCCATTCCGCCCCCGGCCGCGACGGCAGCGTCGCCGTGTTGGACCTCGCGACCGGCAAGATCGTGCACCACTTCAAAGTGGGCCCCTTCCATGGCGGCATCACGACCATGCCTGATCGTGGCTACGTGGCCAGCACCAACATTGGCAGCGACACGGTGAATGTATTCGATGCTAACGGCCCGAGTCCGGTTGGAAGCATCAAGGTAGGAAAGGGCCCGCATGGCATCCGCCCCGGCCCCGATGGCAAATGGCTGTACGTGGTCGCGACACAGGCCGCCGAACTCGACGTCATCGACCTGCGCACCCTGAAAGTCGTCAAGCGCATCGCACTCTCGAAAGGCAGCTTCCCCTTCTGGATCGCTGTCCCGGGCCACCCCTGACCCCGCCCAGGCGGCAGCCGCGTTCCGCCCCTCTTACGCCCCGAATGGAGTCAACCATGACCGACACTTCACAGGACATCGCCGAAATCGACGAGCGCATCGCAATCGCGAGGGAAAACCTTCGCGAGCTGATCGAACAAGCCACTGCTGATTCAGCGTCCGGAGACGAAGAACTGATCTCGCAACGCATCTCCGAACAGGAAGCGCAGCTCGAACGCCTTCTTAACCGGCGCCAGGAGCTCGGCGGAACTTCTTGAAGCCCTCCCGTGGTATTCAATCCCGTGCCCGAACCCTGTCGAAAATGAGGTCTGCCCCCTGCTGTCCTACAGCCGTTGCGGCATAGCCGCTTCCGGCTCGCTCACCAGCACGAGACGGAACGGGAACAGCCGTTCGAGGCGCCAGCCGGGCGCCGCGGCGCGGGCCAACTCCGCCGGGGTGTAGGCCCGCCGCAGGGATGCGAGGCCGTCGTGTCGATGGTACGAGCCGCGCAGGCACAGCGGGGCGAGTCCCGCAAACAACAGGTAAGCGGCGTCGCTGCGACGCGCGTCGGCCATTACCGCGCAGCGGCGGCACAGTCGGCCCGCGGCCTCCAGCATTGCGGGCAACTCGTCGCCTTCCAGGTGGTGCAGCAGGTGGTTGGAGACCACGAAGTCGAAACGCTCGCCGCGTTCGAGCAGCGCCTCGACCGTCTCGCCCCGGAAGACGACGCCCGGCGGCGTCTCGCGCTTCGCGGCATACGCGAGCGCGCGCGGGTTGCGGTCGATGCCCGTGACCTCGAGCACCAAACCGTCTGCCCGCGCCCACCGCGCGAGCGCCACGGCGATGTCTCCCCCACCGGAGCCGATGTCGAGCAGCGCGTAGCGCCGGGCCGGATCGCTGGCCATGTGCGGCCGCAGCCAGCGCCGGTAGACGGCACGGATCCGGGAGCTTGCCGCGTTGATGCGCTCGAACTGCCGGTAGGTGGTGCGCGCCGTCTCCGGGTCGCAGTCGTCGCGATCCAGCATTTCGCTGCAGTGCGCGTCTCGGCGCCGGAGCAATAGCGGCAAGGTCAGTCCCGGTGCGCGGCGACGATCCCGTAACGCATTGCGCCCGCAGCGAACGCCGCGCGAATGCGGAACAGGCTCCAGAAGAAACGGCGGTTGCGGTTGCCGGGGTCGCGCAGGTAATGCCGGTACTCCGGGTGGCGCCAGAGGCCCGTGAGCGTGCGCCGGATGCAGATCGTCCAGGTACGCGCGACCTCATGACTCGCGTCCCGGAACGTGTCGAGCTCGAAGCCCGCGCCGGCAAGCAACCGGCGGTACTCGCTTTGCGGCACCAGTCCGCCCAGCCGGCCCTCGTCGACGATGGGCTCGAGCAGGTGCCGCCGCTGCGAGCGGCCCGGGGCCTCGCCCGCCAGCCACAGGCACAGCACCAGGCGCCCGCCGGGCTTGAGGACGCGGTACGTCTCGGCCAGCGCCCCCGCGCGATCGGGCATGTGCGCGAAGCTTTCCACGCCCACCGCGGCATCGAACGAGGCGTCCGGCAGGCCGTTCGCGTACCAGTCCCGGAGCAGGAAGGCGGGGTTCTCGGCCCCGTGGTTCGCCGCGACGGCATGGCGATACTGCGCCGAGGACACGGTCAAGCCCGTCACGTTGGCGCCATAGCGCCCGGCGAGCTCCCGCGCGGTGCCGCCGTAGCCGGTGCCGATGTCGCACACGGCATGGCCGGGCCGGATGCGGGCCAGTTCCGCCACCGTGTCCACGAGCTTGAGCACGGCTTCCCCGGGCGTTTCCTTCCCCGTCTCCCACAACCCGTGATGGACGTGCTCGCCCCAGATATCGCGGAAGAAGCGGTCGAGCTCATCGTAGAACGCCCCCGTCTCGGCGCCGTTCCCGCTTTCGAACGCTGTACTCACTGCACCGGCCCCCGCGGGAGCCGCGTGAGCAGGCCGCTCTCGATCGTGAGGCCGGGGCCGAACGCCATCGCCACCACCGGGGCGGCACCGTCGTCGTCTGCACCGTCGAGCAATTCCCGGAGCACGAACAGGATAGTCGCGCTGCTCATGTTCCCGCAGCGTGCCAGCACGTGCCGGGAGGCCGCGAGCTGGGTCGCATCCAATCCGAGCGCGTCCTCGACCTTGTCGAGGATCGCCCGCCCGCCCGGGTGCACCGCCCACTGCGCCCGCTCGCGGTCGTCGTCGAAGAGCGGCCGCAACGGCTCGAGCACCTCCGCGAGGTGCGCCGTCAGCAACGCGGGCACGTAGCGCGACAGCCCGATCTCGAAACCCGTGTCGCCCAGCTCCCAGACCATGTCGCGCTCACCAACGTCCGACAGGGCGCTGGCGAGCGCCTCGATACGAAAGCCCGCCGCGCCCTCCTCCGGTGTCCGCGCGCTCGCCAGGAATCCCGCGGCGCCATCTGCGAACACCGCGCCGGACACCAGGTGATCCGGTGTCTCGTCGAGCTGCAGATGAATCGTGCATACCTCCACGCATACCGCGAGGACGACCGCGTCCGGATCGGCGCGGCAGAAGGCATCGGCCATCTGCATCGCCTGGAACGCGGCAAAGCAGCCCATGAAGCCCACGTGATAGCGATGCACCGACGCCGGCAACCCGAGGTCGCGCATCAGCGCATAATCAAACCCCGGCGCCGCGCACCCGGTGCAGGACACCGTGATCAAGTGCGTCACATCACCCGGCTGGAACCCCGACTCGCCGTCGAGCAGCCCGTGCCCCACATCCAGCGCCAGGCGCCGGGCCGCCTCGACGTACACGGCGTTGCGCGCTGCCGTGCCCGGCGTCAGAGCGCCCAGGTCACGGTCGAACAGGAGGAAGGTGTCCGTCTCGCCATCCAGGTCCACCACGACCGAATGGCGCCGCTCGATGCCCGAATGGTCGTAGATGCGCCGTACGAGCGTCTGCGTCTGCGCGCGGCCCTCGAACTGGCGCAGCATGACATCCCGCAGGAACTCCTGGCGGTAGGCGGTCTCCGGCACCGCCGTTGCGATGTCATGAATGAATACCGGCATCCTCCCCGCCAGCGTACCACCACGGGCACCCTTGCAGGACATTGCTGATTTATTTCAGGTGCCCCGCCATATTGCTAACGCGACGATCACGCCTCTGCGCCCCTTTCCGTGGACTGCCCTGAATTATTCCCGGAAAAACCGTGGTCTGTCCCCTGTTGTTTCTCATACTTATCAGCATCTCATGCGTGTTTACTACCGCAGATGGGGGAGTCGCAGCTGCATCACCAGCCAGACATATGAAACGAGTAACTGCCCCTCCTTTGACGCCTACCTTGCGGGTAGCACCAAAGTACCCGGCAGCTGCTAAAGATAGCGGCACCGGAGGCAGAGTAACTTCATGCTTTACTGTCAATCCAGACGGTTCTCTCAGCAATATCCATATTCTCAAGGCAAACTTCTGGACAAATACCAGCTCACCTCCTACCACCAACGACGAGTTGGCAATAGATGATGCAGAGATCAGTGCGCTGCAACAATGGCGCTATGAGCCTCGTCACGTCAACGGAAAACCGGTAGCTACACCCAACGTTTGCCAGACAATCACCTTTCAACTATCCACATAGAAACGTGGTCTGTTCTCTATTATTCCGATTTATCGTCTTCGCTAGACTTGTTCTCTTCGGCAAGCAGTTCACTTAAAGTTTGTTTCAGTGCAGTATTCCTCGGCTTGCGTAATCCGCTAAATTTATTAAGGAAATCTGTAGCCCAGCGATGCATATCTTCCTCGTCTGATCTGAGCGCGGGGATCAACACCCGACGCACCAATTCATCTTTTTCCTTTTCGAAAATTTCAGTTTCCAAGCAACATTCTGTAATTGTCTCTAACATGTTTCTAGCTTTGGGTAGATCATCTTCGCCAGCCCTTATCGCATCGTCCCTAATGTACTGTAATAGTAATTCCATATTGTCTGCAGTAAGGGCTCTAATTATAGAAACCTCGTCTTGAACTATCGTCGCATCTACGGATCCCGCAGAGCATTCTCCGACCAAACTCCGCAGCTTTTCCTGCCAGTGATGTCCAAGCCATTCACTCCCAATTTCTGAATGAATTTCACGCACAAGTTCCGATAACAGCGGAAGATCTTCCGCGGAGACGTTCACTAGCTCCTCATACTCTTCATTGAGCTTATCGCCCAGTCGCGTTAAAAATTTTGTACGTGCGCGCTGACCGTCCTCCAGCGACTTCAAGTGCTGCGCAACAATTGTATAACCCCGGACTCTGGAGATCTTCCAAGGTTCCTCTAGGCATCGCGCTCCCTCGTCTTCTCTGAGCACATTCAGATATAGTTCCTCACCCTCCTCATCTACTTGCACCTCATCTATAATTTTCGGAATTGTATCCAGAATATCTTCAACAGCTATCTTTTTGGCATCGTAAGCTGCGACACTCAGCCACGCGTCATACGCAATATTTGGTAGATTCCATGTACTAAAGCGTCTCGCTAGCTCAACATCAACCCCGCATAGACGTGCCAGCAATAGACTGGCTTCTAGCAGACCTTTAAATCCCGCATCCCGCGAGAAACAATCGAGAAAATATTGTTCCCCTGCAGCGCCAGCTGGTCTTTGCGCGAGATTGTCATTCGGCGAAGCAAGAAAGATGATGGCCAAAACTGGCCAAGCAAGTTCATGCATATCAGTTGGCTCTAGAGTCCCGATCCAATGTGTAATCCAACCGCTGTTTACAAGTGATTGCAGTACATCTTTTGCCCCGCTTTTTCTCCCCTTATAGGCAAGTATAAAAAGTAGCGAGGTAGCTGCATGGAATTCTTCGAGAGTCGTGCCTGCCTGGGTGGCAACAAGTTGTTGAGCAGCTTGAACCGCTTCTGACCAATCTATATCAGATTCAATCCAGTTTAGCGCGGTCAGAGCAACAGCGACGATTTTAGCCGCTTCTTCAGTATCAGAAAGGCTCGATCCAATCCATTCCAAAAGCGCCCTTGCGCCATCAAATGCAGGCACCAAAAAGGGCTCTTTCAGTTCGCTTTTAATGTCGCGTGAAGCAATTGACTCAACATAAACTTCCACCGGAGGTGGCACCCTTAGCACATCAAAACAGGCTTCCCAATTTCTCTCTCTAAGGCTATGGCTTAGGTACTCTAGTCCTTCCGTAAATCTTTCAAAATCAAGCTCCTCTCTGTTGACATCGATTGCCTGTTTAGACCATTGCCGAATCGCCGCCGTCACTGGCTCTTCGTTAACATCAGCACCTTCAGCTATAGCAAGCAACCCCCTCGCATCACTTTTTTCTATCAGGCCCCAGGCACTCGCCCCGTTGAACACTACCGATAATTCGTTTCCAACATCTCGCCACAATTCGGATTTAATTTCTTCAGGCAACTCATCTATAACTGCACCAGCTCTAGCCAGCAGTCGAGGTTGAACTTCTTTCCAACTCGGAATATTTGCACGAATATACTGGGCCAGAGCTAGGCTCAATCCCGGAAGAGCTTCGTATTCTTTTAATGTTTTTGCCGTGCCCACATTTATCGCGCCAGCGATTTCGCTATTGAGTGCTACCTCTATACCCCTCGGTGGAGCAACCCCAAAGAAAATAGATAATAAATTACTCACTAGATTTTGCGAGTCAGGCAACTGACCCAATGGACCAGCAGTAAATTCTTCTCTTAATACAGACCGATAGTTGCTTTCGATCTCAGCTCGCTTCACTGTATATGCAGCCAAGTGATGGGCCGGTATTTGCCCCTGCCAGACTAGCCCCAAAGCCACCAGATCGTTCAGGAAGCTCTTCAGTTGACGAGGGGTGGCTTTATATGGGGTTTTCGAGCAACTTTCAAACACACGAAATACACGAAAGGCTTCTTCTCTGGAGCCCGGCCCGAATGCATCAATGTATAATCCAACAAAATATTTCTGCTGGTCCAGATGAATAGGCGATGGAACGTGCAGCCTCATCTGGAACGCCTTTGCTGAAAAATCGACCGCCGGATCAGGCGATTCATCCGCCTTCTCGCCAACCCCCAGATTTGGTGCCGGTAAAAACTCTCGGGCGTATGGAACTATGACCCACGTCCGCGATGACCACGCAGGTTTGTTGCTCTCCCTCATCTTCCTCGCTGTCATAATTTCCAAAAGCGACCAAAGTGTTGACCACGTTTCGGCTGCACGCGTAATTGGAAGCCTGTCCAGATTGTCGAAAACTAGAACTAGTTTTCGGTCAGTCATTAACGCATCTTCTAACAGATTCTTTGTGAAATTTTCGAACTCAATTGACGTCGGCTGAAAGCTGGTTGATTTTGACTCCTGCAATATGAGGGTGTTCAAAACTCTGTGTCACGTACGCCAGCCTTACAGGCTGATGTGCTT